>TARA_B100000963_G_scaffold323717_1_pt1 | contig 13341 bp, 15 predicted proteins | sample TARA_B100000963 | Tara Oceans TARA_B100000963 (sample SAMEA2622097) | marine metagenome | biome: marine biome (ENVO:00000447); feature: surface water layer (ENVO:00002042); material: "saline water (ENVO:00002010), including plankton (ENVO:xxxxxxxx)" | depth 5 m | reverse complement strand
GGTTTTGCAACAAAAGAAAATAAAGGTGAGATGGCTGAAAAAACTAATCAAAAATTGATAAGTGTCTTTGTTCCAACGACTCCTAATCCTACTAGTGGTTTTTTACTTATGTTTCCTATAGATGAAGTAATTTATTTGGATATGACTTTTGAAGAAGCATCGAAATTTATTGTGTCTGCCGGCACCTCTACAGGTAAGAATTAAGCAATATCATTTATAATATCAGCTCTATCATAAAGTTTAATGAGTGGTTTAAATTTTTTTATATCTTCGTTTGATTTTTCAATTCTTTTAATCTCTTTTTCAGCTAATAAAAAAAGATCTTTATTATGAATGGGATCAGCTAATTTAAAGTTTTTAATACCGCTTTGCTTAAAACCTAATATATCTCCAAAACCTCTTATAGTCATATCTGCTTCTGAAATTATGAAACCATCATTTGACTCTTTCAAAATATTAATTCTTTTTTTTGCATTCTCACTTAAGTTTGATTTAAACATTAAAATACATGTGGAAGCTTTAGATCCTCTACCAACACGTCCTCTGAGTTGGTGCAACTGAGATAAACCAAATTTGTTTGCATTTTCTATAATTATTACATTAGCATTTGGAAAATCTATACCAACTTCTATAATTGTAGTTGACACTAATATTTTAAACTCATTTTTTAAAAAACTGTTTAAAATATTTTCTTTTTCATCGATAGTGGTCTTTCCATGTAGTAATGAAACTTGTTTTGGAAACAATTTGTTTAAGTATTCAAATTTTTTTATAGCTGAAGTATGATCAATTTTTTTAGACTCTTCTATTAGTGGGCAAACCCAAAATATTTGATTTCCAAGACTAATTTCTTTTTGTACAAACTTTATGACATCATCTATTTTATTTTCTAATTTACTATATGTTTTGATAGATTTTCTTGATTTAGGTTTTTCTTTTATTATAGAAATGTCCATATCACCATAAATAGTCATTGTTAAAGTTCTAGGTATTGGTGTAGCAGTCATTAGTAATATATCACAATCTTTCCCCCCCTTATCAGATAAACGTTTTCTTTGACTTACACCAAATTTGTGTTGTTCATCAATGATTATTAATCCAAGATTTTTAAAGATTACTTTTTTTTGAAATATTGCATGTGTACCAAATATTATATTAATTTTATTTTGTAAAAGTTTACTAAGTATATCTTTTTTTTTTTTATATTCAGTTTTTCCAGAAATGAGGGCAATATTTAATTCGTCTGCAAAAATTTTCTTTGTAAGATTAAAATGTTGTCTTGCTAAAATCTCAGTTGGAGCCATGACTGCGACTTGAAAACCTGATTTAACAGTGTTGTATGCAGCTAAAAGAGAAACAATTGTTTTTCCACTTCCAACGTCACCTTGCAAAAGCCTAAACATCTTGGTTGATGAACACAAATCTTGATTGATTTCTCCCAATGATTTTAATTGATCTTTAGTTAATAAAAAATCAAGTTTGTTTATAATTTTATTCTGTTTATTTAAATGTAAAATTTTATTTTTTTTCTTATTCTTCTTAATTTTTTTTCTTATTTCTGAATTGACTAAAAATGTTGAAAAAATTTCATCATAAGCGAGTCTTTGATAAAAATTTTTTTTATAATTTCCGATATTTTCTGGTTTGTGTAACTCTTTTATTGATGTGTTCCAGCTTATATTGTCAAACTTAGTTAATATATCCTTGGAATGCCACTCATTTAATATTGGGAGTGACTCAATTATTTGATTTATTATTTTGTTGTAAACTTTCTCTGAAATACCATCTGATAGCGAATATTTGTTATGTTTTTGTTTTATTAACGAAGAATCCTCTGAGATATACTTTGGGTTAGTTATTTGGTATTTATTTTTAAACCTTCCAATTTTTCCATTTAATGTAACTTCTTTGCCTAAAGGTAGGATCTTTTTAATATAACCCTCGTAACTATTAAAAAAAACACAGTCCAGTTCTCCAGTATCATCTGAACAAATAACTCTATTAGGCAAATTTCTTACTCTTGGAAATAGATATTTTTTTGGAAAAATTGTTATTGTTTGATTTTCGCCTATTTTCAAATCCTTGATTTTTGAAGATAACGTACGGTCTGTAAAAGATTTAGGCAATTTCCATAATAGATCAAAGATATTATCTATCTTTTTCTTTTTTAATATTTGAGAAGTTTTAGTACCAACACCTTTTAAAGTTGACAAATCTTTTAACAAATATTCATAATTACTTTTATTATACATTTACAAATTATATATTCTAATTATGAATTCTGACATAGAACAATTAAAAAAAAAGATAATCTATAGATCAAATTATCGTGGGACAAAAGAAATGGATAAACTATTAGGAGCTTTCACAGATGCTTACATTAATCAATTAAATGAGAAGGATCTAATAGATTTGCAAAAGCTCCTAAATTTTGAGGATGAAGATTTATTTAATTTTTATAGAGGATTGAATACAACTATAAAATTTGAGGAAAATAATGTTAATTCTTTATTTAAAAAATTTAAATATGTGGTGGATTAAGAATGGCGGAGAGACTGGGATTCGAACCCAGGAAAGAGTTGCCCCTTTGCCGGTTTTCAAGACCGGTGCTTTCAACCGCTCAGCCATCTCTCCGTGAGCAAGGTTTTATTATTAAAAATATATAATTCAACCTTAAAATAGTCTATTTAACTTAAGTATTATTTAATTCTATAAAATTCTATGAATAAAGATTTCAACAAAGGTTTATTATTAACTTCTCTAGGTTCTTTTTGGTGGGGTTTTATTGGAGTAATCTACTTTCAATATGTATCTTTTATTGGTCACATAGAATTAGTGGTACATAGATGTTTATGGACCACTTTGATGCTAATTTTAACTACAACTTTTATATCAAAATGGAAAATATTTATTAAAATTGCTATTAACAAAAAAAATTTGATCTACTTATTTATCTCAGGATCTTTAATTTTTATCAATTGGGCTATTTGGATATACGCTGTTGCAACTGAAAGAATAATAGATGCAAGTTTCGGGTATTTCATAATGCCAATTATTAGTGTTTTACTAGGTAAAATATTTTTTAAAGAGAAATTAAACAATAAGAGAATCTTTTCAGTAATTTTGGTGATTATTTCAATTTTATTCATAATTTTTTTTAATCTTAAAAGTCTACCATGGGTTGGTTTGATAGTAGCTTTTAGTTGGGCTTTTTATAATCTTGTTAGAAAAAAAATTAATGTTGATACTGATATTGGACTTTTAATTGAGAGTTTTTTTATATTCCCATTTGCTTTAATTGCATTCTATTTAATATATAAAAATGGTTTAAATGATTTTAATTTATCTAATCCTGGTCTAAGTTTATTCTTAATCCTAGCAGGACCAATGACAGTAATTCCTTTATTTCTTTATGTTAGAGGCGTTGAGTTAATAGGACTGGGGCCAACAGGCATGATATTTTATATAACGCCAACTCTTCAGTTCATAATGGGTTATTTCTATTACAATGAGAGTTTTTCTTTAGTAAAATTTATTAGTTTTATTATTATATGGATAGCTGTAATTATATATTTAAAAGACCTATATGAAAATAATTAAAATATTATTATTCATAAGTATATTTTTTTGTAATTTAACTTATGCAGATATCAATATAGAATTTGAAAATTGGAAAAAAAATTTCAAAAAAGTAGCATTATCTAAAAATATATCAGAAGAAACTTTTAATTTAGCAATTGAAAATACCAAATATTTATCGAATGTAATTAAATACGATAGATACCAACCTGAATTTTATGAAGATACAAAAACATATATTAGTAAAAGAGCCTCATTAAAAAAATTAAGACAAGGTCTAGAACTATATGAACAGAACCAAGCACTGATAAACAAAATAGAAAAAGAATTTCAAGTTGAAAAAGAATTAATGTTAGCCTTAATGGGTATTGAAACTAATTTTGGTAATTACATAGGAAAAATGGATATCCTTTCATCTCTTGCAACACTAAGTTTTGATAAAAGAAGATCTGAATTTTTTACTAATGAACTAATAACTCTTTTAAGATTAATAGAAACTAAAAAAGTGGATCATAAAAGTTTATATGGATCATGGGCTGGAGCTTTTGGGTTTTTTCAATTTATGCCCAGCACTATTGATAATTATGCAATTGATTATAACAATAATAAGAAAATAAATTTAAAAAATAATATTGATGCATTTGCGTCTGCAGCGAATTATTTATCAAAAATAGGCTGGAGGACAGAAAAACCGTGCTTTTATAGAGTAGTGCTTAAAAAAAATATTCCAAATAAATACTTAAATACATCTGCGCAAAAAATAAAAAATAAAAAAAGATTAAGTTTTTTTATGAAATATATTGATAAAGAAAACTTACCTGACAATTTAAATTTAAATTATAAAGTAGCAATAGTAACACCAGATAAAGATATTGTTGAAAATGCTGAAAAACTTCGACCAGCTTATATTGTTTATGATAACTACGAGGTTATTCTTAAATGGAATAGATCTTTGAGATTTAGTTTAGCTGTATGTACATTAAAGGATAAATTTAAAAATGAACTTTAAATATTATCTAATATTTTTTGTTATATTATTTCTAAGCAATTGTTCAAATACCGTTAATTTAAAAAAATTTACATCAGTAGAAAATTTTTCAAATAAAGGTTTTACTTTAGTTTATGAAGATAAGTTTTATAAAAATAAAATTGTTGATAAAAAAATGGATAATCGATCATATCTGATTTTTCAAAAAAATTTAAAAAAAAATTCAAGTGTTAAACTAACAAATATGTTAAATAATAAAGCAATTATAGCAAAAGTTATTTCAAATAAGACAAATTATCCTTATTTTTATAATTCAGTTATATCTCAAAGAATTGCAGAAGATTTAAATCTTGATTTAAATGAACCATACATATCAATCTCATTAATATCAAATAATTCATCATTTATTGCAAAAAAAACTAAAACCTGGGAAGAGGAAAAAGAAGTAGCTGAAAAGGCTCCAGTTGATGGAATTGTGATAAATGATTTAAATAAAGACAAAACCAAAAAGAAAATTATTAAGGATAAAAAATTTTCATATTCAATAAAAATTGCTGATTTTTATTATGAAAAATCAGCCCTAGAAATGATTAAAAGGATTAAAAATGAAACTTCAATTAAAAACTTTAAATTACTACCGCTTTCAAAAACAAATTTTAGAGTTATTTTAGGTCCTTTTATTGATATTAATTCTTTAAAAAATTCTTATAATAAAGCAGCTATACTAAATTTTGAAAACCTTGAAATTATTCGTCATGACTAAAAAGTTTACTCATATTTTGTTTTTTTTACTTATATTCACAACAAATGCATTTTGTGAATTCCAAACAAAAGCTCGAACAGCTATTTTACAAGATTTTTATTCCGGTGAAATTTTGTATGAAAAAGAACCAGATATTTCTATATATCCTGCTTCGATGACTAAAATAATGACTGCTATAATAGCTTTTGATTTTATTAAATCTGGAGACATTAATTTAGATGATAAATTTATTGTTTCTGAAAAAGCATGGCGTCTATCTACCTCAGGATACTCATCCATGTTTATCATGGTAAATGATACGGTTTCAGTTGAAAATCTGTTAAGAGGAATAATTGTTGCTTCGGGCAATGATGCATGTGTCACATTAGCTGAAGGTATAGCAGGCACTGAAGAGGAGTTCGCTATTTTGATGACATCTAAAGCAAAAGAACTCGGTATGGAAAATACTAATTTTGCAAATTCTTCAGGTATTAACGATCCAAATAATTATTCTACAGTTAGAGATATACTTATTATGTCTAATTATCTTATAAAAACTCATCCTAATTTTTATGAATATTTTGCAGAATTAGAGTTTACTTGGGATAGAACTGGTGGTGATCCAATAACCCAGGGCAACAGAAACCCACTGCTTTATAAAAACATTGGTGCTGATGGAATTAAAACAGGCTATCTAGCTGTTGAAAAATATTCATTGGCTTCATCCATAAATAGAAATGGAAGACGATTGATTGCAGTAGGTAGTGGTTTTGATACAAAAAAACAGAGATCCAGAGAAAGCACAAAAATCTTAACCTACGGTTTAACAAATTTTGATTTAGTGAAAATTACTGAGGCTAACAAAGCAATATCCGAAGTAGAGGTATGGTTGGGTCAAAAAAATAATGTTCAGGTCTATTCAAATCAGAATATTTACAAAACTATTAAAAAAGCCAGAAAAAACCGTCTTAAAATATCAGTAAATTATAACGGTCCAATTGAAGCTCCAATTAAAAAAGATCAAGTTATTGCTAAACTTAAAATGGTCTATGATGATGAACTTATAGGAGAGTATGATCTTTATGCAAAAGAGGAAATTAAAAGATTAAATGTTTTCTCTAGATTATTCCGATCATTAAATTATTTGATTTGGGGTGATGTCTAAAAAACCAATCATAGTTTTTGAAGGCATAGAGGGATCTGGTAAATCTCACCATATTAAAAAAATTGTAAGCTTTTTAAAAAAAAAAAAAGTTGATTTTTTATTTTTAAGAGAACCAGGTGGAAATCCAAATTCTGAGAAAATAAGAAGATTAATCTTAAGTAAAAAAACAAAATTTCAACCTAAAACAGATTTATTGTTATATATAGCTGCAAGAAACGAGAATATTTCAATTCTTAAGAAAAATTATAAAAAAAAAATAATTTTAATTGATAGATTTGTTGACTCAACCGTTGCATATCAACATTATGGAATGGGGCTAAATATTAATTTTATTAATAAGACAAACAAATTTATTTTAGATGGATTAAAAGTTGATTTTACCTTTCTAAACATAGTAAGTGAAAAAAATATGATAAAAAGACTAAAAAAAAGAAAAAGGTTAAATAGATATGATAAATTCAATAATAATTTTTATAAAAAAGTCCAAAAAGGTTTTATAAGTATTGCCCAAAAAAAACCAAAAAAATATTTCATTATTAACTCTAATCTAAAAATTAAATCTAACGAAAAATTAATTATAAATAAAGTTAAAGACTTAATTTAGATATGACTGACCCCATTAATCAAACTAAACTTTTTGGATTAGATAATTATTTCAATGAACTAAAATATTTATTTGATAATGATAAATTACCAAATAAGATATTATTATCTGGTCATAAAGGATCAGGTAAATTTACATTATCACTACATTTAATTAATTATATTTTATCTAAAAACGAAGATTATTCTTATGATTATCAAAATTTTCAAATTAATGAAAAAAATAGATCTTTTAAATTAGTTAAAAACAATTCATCACCAAATTTTTATTTAATTGATATTAAAAAAGAAAAAAAAAATATCGAAGTTGGTCAAATAAGGGAATTAATAAACTTTTGTAATAAATCTTCTTTAAATAACAAGCCCAGATTTATTCTAATAGATAATCATGAGTTAATGAATATAAATTCTAATAATGCTTTACTAAAAACTTTAGAAGAACCAAATGATAATATATTTTTTATTATCATTAATAATTCATCAAAAATTTTACAAACTATAAAGTCAAGATGTTTGTATTTTAAGATTACATTATCACAACAAGAAAGTATTAATATTTTTAACCAAATTATTGATAAAGATATTTATAATTTGATAAATAATGATTTAATTTCACATTATTTCACTCCAGGCGATCTCCTGAATTTATATACTTTTTCTATTGAAAAAAAAATTGATTTATCAAAAATGAAAATTGAAGAATTCTTAATAGAAATAATTGATAATGATTATTATAAAAAAGATGTTTTAAGCATAGATCTTATATTTGCTTTTTTACAAATGTATTTTATTAAAAAAATTAACAATCTAGATAATTATTCAGTTTATACCAAATTTATGAATTCAATTGATGATATTAAAAGATTTAATTTAGATATTGAAAGCTTATTTATTCAATTAAGATATCAAATAATTAATGACTAAATATTTTTATATTACTACACCGATTTATTATCCATCAGCAAAACCTCATATGGGACACGCATACTCAAGTATTGTTGCAGATTTTTTTGCAAGATTTAAAAGAATTGACGGTTTTCAGGTACATTTTTTAACTGGCACTGATGAGCATGGATTAAAAATTCAAAGAGCAGCTGAAAAAGAGGGGATGGATACATTAAAATTTTGCGACACTATAAGTCAAACTTTTAAGGATCTTTCAAAAATTTTAAATCTAACAAATACTGATTTTATAAGAACTACTGAGAAAAGACATTTAAAATCTGTGCAATATTTGTGGAATGAACTTGAAAAAAATGATGACATTTATCTATCTAAATATTCTGGATGGTACTCTGTCTCAGATGAGGCATTTTATAATGAAGATGAAATTGAGGAAAATAATGGAAAAAAAATAGCAATTGTCTCAAAATCTCCAGTCGAGTGGGTTGATGAAGAGTCTTATTTTTTTAGATTATCGAAATGGGAAAAGCCTTTACTAAATTTTTATGAAAAAAATCCACAATTTATTTCACCAGAATCTAGAAAAAATGAGGTTATAAGTTTTGTAAAAAGTGGTTTAAAGGATTTATCTGTAAGTCGGAAGAGTTTTTCCTGGGGTATAAAAGTACCCAGCAACAAAGATCATGTTATATATGTATGGCTTGATGCGTTAACTAATTATTTGAGTGCTTTAAATTATCCTGATAAAAATGATAAGTTGCTCAATAATTTTTGGCCAGCCTCTTTACATATTATTGGTAAAGACATACTGAGATTTCATGCGATTTATTGGCCAGCTTTTTTATTAGCAGCTAAAATTAAACCTCCATTAAAAGTTTATGGTCATGGCTGGATACTTTCAGGAGATGAAAAAATGTCAAAGTCAAAAGGTAATATATTAGATCCAATTGATATTATAGAAAATTATGGCATTGATGCTCTGAGGTATTATCTTATTAAAGAAGTTTCTTTTGGAAATGATGGAAATATATCACAAGAAAGACTCGAAGATTGTATTAATAGTGATTTGGCAAACAATTTTGGGAATTTATGTCAACGGGTCATTGCTTTTTCTCTAAAAAATTGTGAAGGAAAAATTCCAAATAAAATAGAATTTCAGTCAGTTGATTTCAAAATATTAGATAAATTTAAAAATAATTTGAGTACTATTAGAGAAAAAATTGATGATCAAGACATAAATTTTTATATAGACTTTATTCTAAATTCTTTATTTGAGGCAAACAAATATTTTAATGATCAAGAGCCTTGGAAAAAGAAAGATAATCTAATAAGATTAAATACAATAGTTTATACAACGCTAGAAATAGTAAGAAAAATAAGCTATTTATTATATCCAATTATTCCAGAGTCTTCTGTTAAAGCACTAAAAATTTTTGACATAAAGGAGAAAGATATTGATTTTTCTTCAATTGAAAATAATAATTTTCTGATTAAAGACAAAAAAATAAATAAAATAGATATATTATTTAAAAAAATAGAAAAAAATAATGATTGACTCTCATTGCCATTTAGACCTTGAACCACTAAAAAGTAATCTTTCAAATATAATCAAACGTTCAAAAGATGTAGGAATAGAAAAATTATTGACAATTTCTACATCTATCGAAAGTTTTCAAAAAATTAAAAATATTATCAATGAGGATGAAATTATTTTTGGTACAATTGGAATACATCCACATGAAACTGGTAATAATGAAATTTCAATTAATTATATTATAAAAAATTTTGAGGAAAATCCGAAGATAATTGGCATAGGTGAAACCGGATTGGATTTTTATTATAATAACAGTGATAAAAAAAAACAGATTGAAAGTTTTGAAAAACATGTAGAAGCTTCTATTAAAACTAGGGCGCCGTTAATAATTCATTCAAGGAATGCAGAGAACGAAACATTTGAAATTCTGAATAAATATCAAAATGAGAAATTAAAAATTCTGATGCATTGTTTTACAGGCTCAAAAAATTTTGCTGAAAAACTACTAAAGTTAAATGCTTTTTTTTCTGCAAGCGGCATTATAACATTTAAAAATTCCATAGATCTGCAGGAAACTTTTAAAATTTTACCATTAGAAAAAATTTTGATTGAAACAGATAGCCCTTATTTAGCACCTGTGCCTAATCGTGGTAAAAAAAATGAACCATCTTTTTTAAGTTATACAGCCCAAAAATTAGCTGATATTAAAGATCTATCGAAACAAGAAATAACTAAAATTACGACTAAAAACTTTAACAATCTTTTTTTTAATTAAGATCCATGGAATTCATTATACTAGGTTGTGGAAGTTCAATGGGTGTACCAAGACCAGATGGATTTTTTGGTAATTGCGATCCAAAAAACATAAAAAACTTTAGAACAAGATGTTCGGCTATTATCAAAACATCAAATCAAAATATATTAATAGACACTTCGCCTGATTTGAGACATCAATTATTAAGACACAAGATAAACAAAATAGATAAAGTACTTTATTCACATATGCACGGTGATCAAACTCATGGAATTAATGATTTAAGGTCATTTTACATTAATAGTAAAAATCAAATTGATGTATATGCTGACAAAGCAACCTCAAAATATCTTAAAAAGAGCTTTTCATATATTTTTAAAAGTTTTTCAAAGGAATATCCAGCTACCCTAAAGATGAACAACTTACCAAAAAGTATTTTCACAATTAATAATAAAAAAAAGATAAAAATTAAATCAGTTCAAGTTGAGCATGGCAATGTAAAATCTAACTGTTTTATAATTGACAAAAAATTGGCTTATATAAGTGATGTGAGTAAAATTTATAATAATGATTACAAATATTTTAAAAATTTAAAATATCTAATTATAGATTGTTTATGGTATAAATCTCATCCCTCTCATTTTAATCTTGAAACTTCGCTATCAATGATTTCAAAATTTAAACCAAAAAATGCAATTTTGACAAATTTATCACCTGTATTAGATTATAGTATTCTTAAGAAATTATTACCAAAAAATGTAATTCCTGCCCATGATGGGTTATCAATCAAATTATAAGATACTTTCAATTTTATTAATTATTTTTTTTGACATCGGTTTTGTAAAAGAAGAAAATGTATCTTCAATTTTTCCCTCTTTGTTAATCAAAATTTTGTGAAAATTCCATTTTGGAACTGCTGAATTACCATGATAAGTTTTAGCCCATTTGAAAAGTTCATGAGCATTATTTCCTTTCACTTCTGTAATTGTCGAAAGAGGAAAAGTAATATTAAAATTTACTTCACAAAACTCTTTTATTTCAGAATCATTTTTTTTTTCCTGATTAAATGAATTTGATGGGATACCAAGAACAATTAAACCTTTTTTATTATATTTTTCCCAAAGAACCTGAAGTTCATTATATTGATTTGTAAATCCACAATAGCTAGCAGTATTTACGACTAAAATTACTTTATTTTTAAAATCACTAAAATTAATCATCCCTCCAGAAATATTTTCAATATTTAAATCAAAAAAAGTTTTTTCATTATTCGCTAAAACAGGGCTTTTAAAAAAAATCATGATTATTGTTAAACCTAAAATTATTTTTTTTTTCATTTATTGGGTGTTAATAATATTAAAAAGTAACCAAATAAAGTGGACAAAAGGGACCCAGTTAATACACCTATTTTTACACCATCCATATATTGCATGTTTTCTACAAAGGCTAAATTACCAACAAATAAACTCATCGTAAAACCAATTCCAGTTAATACTCCAACCCCGTAAAAATTAAACCAATTTGAGTTATTAGGCATTTGAGCTATTTTTGTTTTAATTGCTACATATGAGAACACAAAAACTCCCAATTGTTTTCCAACAAATAATCCTAAAACAATACCTAAAGGAACCTTATCAAGAAGTGACCCGAGTGATAAACCCTCCAATGAAACACCAGCATTAGCAAAAGCAAAAAGGGGCATAATACCAAAAGCAACATATGGACTAATAGCGTGCTCAACTTTGATTAATAGAGAAAAATCTTTTTCTTTTTTTCTATGAGGAATTGTCATAGCTAGTAAAACACCAGATATTGTTGCGTGTATGCCTGAATTGTGCGTGAAATCCCAAAGAAATATACCCACTATAAGGTACGGTAAAAACTTTTTAATATTGAATTTGTTTAAAACTAATAGAAGGACAAAAGCCAATAACATTAAACTTAAATATTTAATACTTAAATCACCGGAGTAAAATAAAGCAATGATTACGATAGCACCCAAATCATCAATAATAGCAAGAGCTGTTAAAAAAACTTTCAAGGATAATGGAACTCTTTTTCCTAACAAAGAAAGTACACCAAGAGAAAAAGCTATATCAGTAGCTGAGGGAATTGCCCATCCATTAAGTGTTTCCGCATCACCAAAGTTAATAAAAATATAAAATAAGGCAGGGATCAGCATTCCACCAACAGCAGCAATTATCGGAAGTAAAGCTTGTTTTATATTAGAGAGCTCACCTTGTAAAAATTCTCTTTTAATTTCCAAAGTAACAAAGAAAAAGAAAATTGCCATTAAAGCATCATTTATCCAGTGAATTACTGATAATTTTAATCCAAAATTATTTATACCAATAAATAAATATTCATTTAAAGTAGAAAAATATAATTCAGATAAATTCGTATTGCTTATAATTAAAGCAATTATAGCTGCAAATAATAGTATTAAACCGCTTGCTGCTTCAAGTTTAAAAAACCACCTAAAAGGTTTTGACAAGTAATTAATCATTTTACCTTAATAAATCATTAATAAATAACTTTAAATCTTTAATAGATTCAAAAAGATTATATAGAAAAAGTTCTAGATTTGGAAAGATTGAATTAAGATTATATTTGAAGGTATCTAAAAAAATTATCAAAGCTACAAATGAAATAATTGAAACTATAAAGTAATTAAAAATTTTTGAAAAATTGAAACTTAATGTTTGGCTATTTATTCTTTCAATATATTTATCTTTGTTTTGATTTATATTAGTATTTACTTCTTCATTGATATAAATCTCTTTGATTTTTTTTTCTGAAGGCTCATTTGATTTAATATGTTCTTCAATTTCTTGTTTATATGTTTTTTTAAAAAACCAATTATAGTTACATGATCCACATTGAAGAGTTCTTCCATTTTCTGGTACTAAATTATCATTCAAATTAAATTTTTTTTTGCATGACGGACAAGTTATTATCATAGGCTTTATATAGCAGATTTTTGATAAAATTCTTTTAAATTAGTATAGCTTTAAACGTTGAAATAATTGATAAGTGCTGTATTAGTACATCACTCGGAGTGTAGCGCAGCCTG
>TARA_B100000963_G_scaffold354828_1_pt1 | contig 13344 bp, 11 predicted proteins | sample TARA_B100000963 | Tara Oceans TARA_B100000963 (sample SAMEA2622097) | marine metagenome | biome: marine biome (ENVO:00000447); feature: surface water layer (ENVO:00002042); material: "saline water (ENVO:00002010), including plankton (ENVO:xxxxxxxx)" | depth 5 m | reverse complement strand
CGGTGGTCTCGATCTTAATAGTCTACCCTGTCCTCCTACTGATGGCTTAGTCTACAATCCAGAAAATCCTCTATCAACTTTTACCAACGAGCTCGCAGCAGGTGATTGGAATCTACGCGTCTTTGATTATGTTAACGGAAGGACCCCAACAATTGACGAATGGACGCTTGAGATTTGTACGTTTGATCCCTGTGGAACACCAGTAACAACCAATCAAACCATTACAGGGTGCGCGCCATATACCTTCAATGGTCAGGTGTATAACACGTCGACTATCATTCGCGATACACTAACCGCCTCGTCTGGATGTGATTCTATTTCGATTACCAATCTTGTACTTAGTCCAAATAGCACAGGTAGCCAAACGCTATCAGGGTGCAGTAGCGTGACCTACAATGGAACTGCCTACACAAGCAATACAACGCTTACAGAAAATCTCACCGCATCCAATGGATGCGACTCCACCCTCACAACCAATATTGTGGTAATCCCTCCTGTAACCACCAATCAGTCTTTTTCAGGGTGTGATTCCTACACATACAATGGGACTACTTATACCACATCAACCACCCTCACTGAAAACCTAACGACGGCTCAGGGCTGCGATTCCATTATAGTTACTGCGATTGACATCTTTCCTTCGTACAACATCGGCCAAGTAATTGAAGGATGCGATCAAGTGGTGTTCAATGGCACGGTATACACAAATTCTACCACGCTTGGAAATACTTTTACTTCTATCAACGGATGCGATTCTATCGTTGGAACACAAATCATAGTCAACAATTCAGTATCCACGACCCAAAGTATTGTTGGGTGCGGAAGTGTTAGCTATAATGGTAATATCTATGATGCGACGACAGGTCTTACCGAAGTGTTTACCTCCGCCACAGGTTGTGACTCCACCGTCTATACCCAAATCATCGTTGAAGGTCAGCCAATAGTAACCCAAACTATTTCAGGCTGTGACCAAGTGGTATTTGACAGCCAGGTCTACACATCCTCAACCACAGTTATAGATACACTCCCCGGATTAGGCTGTGATACCGTAAGAACAACCAACATAGTCGTCAATAGCTCAGCAAGCTCAAATCAAACGATAACGGGCTGTGGGGTGGTTAACTACAATGGCAATGCTTATACATCAAATCAAGTCCTAACGGAAGTATTTACGCTAAATACTGGGTGTGACTCTGTCGTTACAACTACCATTCAAATTGATTCCATTATAATAACGAATAGTCGTTATGAAGGATGTGATAGTGTAGAATACAATGGGCAAACCTACACAAGCAATCAAGTGTTGACGGAAATCTCCTCTGCTGCAAATGGATGCGATTCCATTAATCTTGTAGAAATCTTGGTTGACCAAGCTTATGTGCTCAATCAACAGTTTGAGGGCTGCGATTCCTTGGTATTCAATGGGATTACCTATACGGCCTCGACCACTATTACCGAAACGTATTCCCTTCCCTCAGGTTGCGACAGCATTATTAGAACCACACTAGTCATCAATCGTTCTACAAATTCGACGGTATCGTTTACAGCCTGTGGTTCTTACAATATAAACGGCAACACGTATACCCAAAGCCAATTAATCAACACCTATTACACCAACCAGTTTGGATGTGATTCCATCGTTCAAATCGATTTAACTATTCTGCCGGAAAGTTCTAGCATCGATGACATTACCTCATGTGGCCCATTTACTTGGATTGATGGAAACACCTACGACTCGTCCAATAGTTCAGCGAGTGTTGTCCTCACCAATGCACTTGGCTGCGACTCTACAGTGTTCCTAAACCTTACCTTGGACTCCTTTGAGACAGACATCTACTTTAGCCAAAACGGTTATTTAGCTCCGACGGCATTAGGTGATAGCTATAAGTGGTTGCGTTGTGATTCAGGAGCATTTTCAAATCTAGGAGAAACGGGACCAACCTACATTCCTACGAGCACCGGATACTATGCAGTCGAGGTTACTAGTCAGAACTGCATAGATACCTCAGCATGTTTACCCTTTTATGTGACCGGCACAGGCATCATGAGCACCCTACCCGTATTGCCTACTTTGCGTCCGAATCCAATCAATGAATACCTATCCATTGATTTTGGGATGCGTTATGAAGTAATCGATCTAGTTCTAATCGATGCGATTGGTCAGAATGTATTCAAACGTAAGTATTCCAATGTTCAGAGCCTTGATGAACGACTAGATCTCAGTGCAGGAGTATATATCCTTTGGATAGAGAGTAGTGATGGAGGAAGAGCGCTTATGCGAATTCTTAAAAAGTAATGTATACTGAAGAGAAGTAAACCTCATAGCAGGTATACAGGAGAGTCGGGGCTAGCTTTGCCCTCAGAGGATTTGGTTTAAAAAGGAGAGATCAGTTGAGTAATGAGTTATCCAGCAGCGTTTGACTTAGACTGCTTAAACTTCGCTTTGATTATTTCCTCACGACGCTCTACAGATGGCTTAGTGAAATGCTTACGCTTACGCAATTGCTGCATAGTCTTTACATCTCTGTGCTTACGCTTGTAACGCTTGATTGCCTGATCTACAGTTTCGTCTGGACGTACTTTAATGATTAGCATACGAGTAATTCAATTTTTAAGGACTGCGAAGTTAATCAAATTATCGAAGTATTTATCCTTGTAGCAAAGAATAACTCATTGTACACTTAAATGTTATTTGGTTCCAATGAAGGTATTAAGCATTACCCAAAAACCTGACGAGCTGCGCGATAGGTATTGGCATGAGCCTCGATAATGTTGGCTAGTCTTTTAGAATAACCACCCCCCATACTAACACATGGTACGATACCATATTGCTTACAATATTCAAATACCATCTCATCTCGGCGACGGCACCCCTGTATACTGAGAGATAGACGGCCTAGCTTATCTCCTTTAATTACATCAACTCCGCTGAGATAACAAACAAGGTCCGGCTTAACACGTTGGAAGACTTCATGTAGGGTTTGCTCTACGATGGACAGATAATCCTGATCTTTAATGCCATCGTCAACTCCTATGTCCCAATCCGAGGTTGTCTTACGCAAAGGATAGTTCTTTTCGCCATGGACGCTCAGCGTAAATACTCGGGAATCTCCTTCGAAGATGGTCGCCGTGCCATTCCCTTGATGAACATCTAAATCAATGATTAGAGCTTGTTGAATTTCGCCAGTATGCAAGAGCTCATTTATGGCAATCGCAAAATCGTTGAGTAAACAAAACCCTTCGCCGCGGTCTCTAAAAGCATGGTGAGTGCCTCCCGCGATATTTAAGGCAACCTCTCCTTTAAGAGCATAGCGTGCGCACTGAAGCGTGCCTCCCGCGATATGTAAACTTCGTTGAATAAGAAGAGGTGTATAGGGAAAGCCCATAGCCCGAATTTCATTGCGCGAGAGCTTATCGTGCTTTAACTTGGACCAGTATTCTTCAGAATGTGTGCGTAAAAGCGTTTCTTCAGAAAGGATATCTGGCGAAAAAACATCCTCCTCAGTTATTGTACCCTCATAGATTAGCTGTTCGTAGAGTAAATCATACTTTTCCATTGGAAAGCGGTGATTCTCTGGTAAATGGGGATATCGATAAATAGGGGAAAAGGCAACGCGCATGAAATCCAATCGATTATTCAGCAATACAACACTGTATTGACTGACTTAGTTGATAGTTCAATCGAAAGAATCTACTTGCAATTCGTTGAATACCATTCCTGCAAAACAGCAAGGTTTTTCTCCGAGAAATTATCTTGAACTTCTGGAAGACGAATTAAAGTCTCAAAATCACTTAGTGCAAAGGTTTTATACCCTGCTTCATTGAAAGATTGTCTTGCCTTAGTAAAACCATAGGTAAAGATAGCACCTATGGCCACTACGTTAGCTCCCGCTGCTTCGAGTGCCTTAGCCGCTTGAATAGAACTGCCACCCGTAGAAAATAAATCCTCGATAACCACAACATCACTTCCCAGCTCAACTCGCCCTTCAATCATGTTTTGCATTCCATGGGCCTTCGCCTTAGATCGAACATAACAAAATGGTAATCCCAGAGCATCAGCTACCAACGCACCGTGTGCAATCCCTGCTGTAGCAACTCCTGCAACGCTTTTAAAGTGATAGTTTTCCAACATAGTGCAAAAGGCCTTTTTGACTGCTGAACGAGCTTCGTTATCACTTAATAAAATCCGATTATCGCAGTATATTGGAGAAAGCATTCCAGATGACCATTGAAACATATTGTCAGGTCTTAGCTGAATTGCTTTATTTTTAAGAAGAAGATGAGCGATTAATTGGGACGATTTTGATGTATCATTCATGAAAGAAAATTACAAAATATACCTCAACGGAATCTCTGTCTATCTATGCCAGGAAAAAGCTCCCTTAGTGGTGCAAAAGAAAGATAATCCTGTTGAGATTTATCCTGTGAGTGGAAAGGCTACCATAAAAAAAATCATTACAGCCATTGAGGTAGGATCACTCCGAAGCAATGTAATTCTCTGTAGCGAGGACATCAAAAAACTTAAAAATCATTTCTTTTCTTGTTTTAAAATGATTGAAGCAGGCGGAGGTATCGTACGCAGTAAAAAGGACCAATACCTTATTATTCACCGAAAAAAGAAATGGGACCTTCCTAAAGGGAAACTAGAATCCGATGAATCAGCTCGCGGAGGAGCCGTTAGGGAGGTTGAAGAAGAAACCGGTGTACGCATTATAAACATCTACGACAAACTCTGTAAGACCTACCACACGTATAAGCTCAAGGATGAGTGGATCCTCAAAAAAACGCATTGGTATATGATGAAGGGCGATGCATCAAGCAAACTTGTCCCTCAAGAAAAAGAAGGAATCTCTCATGTGGAGTGGGTAGACCGTGATACATTTAAAGAGCGAGTTAAAGCCTCCTATCCAACCTTTAATTGCGTACTCATTGCAGAAAAGGCTTGGAATAAGCGATACAAAGAGGCAGTAGCCATTCAAAAGCTCTAAACAGCTTCAGAATAAAGATAAACATGGGAAATCGACATACTAAAGAGCAAAGGCCGTTTTAAACGTATCGACATAATCTAGCTTTTCCCAAGGGAATAAGGTTACCTCCTTCTCCAATACTCGTCCTGATCCATCCACAAAACGCTTGGTTACGACTTCTGGAGATCGCCCCATGTGGCCATAGGCTGCAGTTTCAAGATATATGGGATCTCTCATTTTAAACCGCTGTTCAATATCATAAGGACGCAACGAGATAAGTTGAAGAACTTTATCAGCAATTTCACCATCAGTTAACGCTGTAGTTGACGTCCCATAGGTATTGATAAATAGACTTACTGGATCAGCGACTCCAATAGCGTAGGCCACCTGTACCAATACTTCGTCACACAGACCTGAAGCCACTAAATTCTTAGCAACATGCCTCGCCGCGTAGGCTGCGGAACGATCAACCTTAGATGGATCTTTCCCAGAAAAGGCTCCTCCTCCATGACCTCCTTTACCCCCATAGGTATCAACAATAATCTTTCGACCCGTCAATCCCGTATCTCCGTGAGGACCGCCAATCACAAACTTTCCTGTAGGATTCACATGATAGATAACCTCATCATCGAGTAAGGCACAAATCTCTTCACCAAAATGTGCCATAGTTCGCGGAATTAAAATTTCCTTGATATCATGCAGGATACGCTTAAGCATAACGGTATCATCTGCATCAAATTCATCGTGCTGCGTAGAAAGTACAATGGTATTGATACGCAATGGTTTGTTATCATCGCTATATTCTATGGTCACCTGAGCTTTAGAATCTGGGCGTAGATAATGCATTATTGGATGACCTTCCTTTCGGATGAGTGCTAACTCTTCGAGAAGCTTATGGGAAAGGGCCAGCGCAAGAGGCATATATTCTTGGGTTTCAGAAGAAGCATACCCAAACATTATACCCTGATCTCCCGCTCCCTGATCTTCAGGATTTGCACGATCTACTCCTTGATTAATATCAGGAGACTGCTCATGGATAGCAGATAGCACTCCGCAGCTATCGGCCTCAAACATATATTCACTTTTTGTGTAGCCAATCTTTCGGATGACGTCCCTTGCGATATTGGGCACATCCAAATAGACCGTTGATTTTACCTCACCCGCTAAGACGACTTGACCTGTAGTGACCAATGTCTCACAAGCCACTTTAGACTGCGGGTCAAAGGCAAGAAAATGATCAATTAACGCATCCGATATTTGGTCAGCTACCTTATCGGGATGTCCTTCAGAAACAGATTCAGAAGTAAATAGGTATGGCATCACTACATTTTATATCCAAAGTAATACTTCTAAAGAATTTCACAGGTAAAGTTGGAGGATTCAGCGAGAAATCCCTGCAATTTATCCCCGATTTCAATGGGACCCACTCCTGCTGGCGTTCCTGTGTAAATCAAATCACCCTGTTGTACTGTAAAGTACTTACTCACTTCGGCAATGATTTGAGAAAAATTGAAAAGCATAAGGCCTGTATCTCCTTGTTGAACAACCTCCCCATTTTTATGTAATGAAAAATAAATGGGCTTGGTTAAATCAAATAAATCCACTGGTTTTAAATCACCCAGTAATGCGGATTTATCAAAAGCTTTAGCAAGCTCCCAAGGATGACCTTTCTCTTTGAGCTCGTTTTGTAAGTCTCTTGCAGTAAAATCAATCCCTAGCCCTATACTGTGAATAAAGCTATGAGCAACACGCTCAGGAATGGACTTTCCATTTTTTCCAATTCGCAAGACAAGTTCACATTCATAATGAATACTTGAATCAAAATTGGGTAGAAAAAAGGGTTTATTATCCTGTAGAAGCGCTGTTTTAGGCTTCATGAAAATCACTGGTCTAGTCGGAATTTTGTTACCTAATTCCTCTGCATGCGCTGCGTAATTTCTTCCTATACAGAAAATCTTCATGGTCTAGGCTTTGTATTAAAGACATTCATTGTACTGGCCAACCCTCTGAAAATAAAAGATTCTGTAGCATCAGCTGCTCGATCTATTCCAAAAGAGACCTCCTCCTCTTCTTGTTTATCCCATTTTCCTAAGACAAAATCTACCTGCCTACCTCGGCTAAAATTGCTACCAATACCAAAACGTAGACGAGCATAGCGAGGAGTATTGAGGATAGCATTGATATTCGCTATCCCATTGTGTCCTCCATCACTTCCTTTTCCTCGTAAGCGCAAAACGCCGATATCTAAAGCCAAATCATCTACGATGACTAAAACTTTATCTAAAGAAACTTTCTTTTGCTGCATCCAATGAGCAACTGCTCTTCCACTTCGATTCATTAATGTGGTTGGCTTAATAAGCGTAACTTGTCGTCCGCGATAAGTGCTTTCTGCTATATCAGCGAGCTTTCCAGCCTCGTATTCGACGGACCAACGATTAGCAAGGCAATCGACAACATCAAAGCCTATATTATGCCTAGTATTCTTGTAGGCATCCCCGATGTTACCTAATCCGACAATGAGGTACTTCATACACTGCCAAAGTAAAAAGAAAAGGCTTAAGCTTCTGCCTCAGCTTCTTGTGTTTCCTCCGTTGAAGCTTCTTCAGATTCTGCCGTCGATTCTAGGTTATCTGACTTAGAAGCTTCAGAACGCATAGAACGCGGAACGATAACTTGAGCAATCGGGTTGCCTGGAGAATTCATGATTTCCACACCGTCGATGGCATCAATGTCTCTTACTTTGACCGATTTACCCATTTCAAGGTTTTCGATATTAACAGTAACCTCATCAATAAGCTTTCCAGCATCTAGTTTTACGGTTAACTTTCTAAGAGTAATTTCTAATTTACCCCCTGCTAATACCCCCTTAGATGTACCATAGGTGCGAACAGGCACATTAATTTTAACCTTCTTGCCCGGCACTAACTCTTGGAAGTCAATATGAATGATTTTACTAGTAACTGGGTGTAAATCAAGATCCTTAACAATACAAGGAACTGACTTCCCATCAACGGTAATATTTACCTGGTAGAATTTATCGGTAAAGATTGCTCTTCCCGCCTCGATAGCGTCAACAGTGATATGATGGTTACCCTCACCGCCATAAATTACTGCGGGAATCAACCCTTCCTTTCGAGCTAGGTCAGCACTTCTTGCTCCTACTTTTTCACGAGCTTGGCTTGTCAATTCTAAAGTGTTCATTATTCTTCTTTATTGTATTGATTTATAAATAACGAGTTAATCGATCGATGTTCGTGTACATTGCGAATCGCAGTAGCAAAAAGATCTGCGGTAGACAGAACACGAATTTTACTTGATTGCTGTTTCAGTGGAATACTATCGGTTACAATCATTTCCGTTAGCGAGTCTGTTGAATTAATACGATCATAGGCTGGACCACTCAAAACAGGATGCGTACAAATAGCTCGAATACTACTTGCGCCGCTTTCCATCAGAAGGTCAGCCGCTCGGCACATCGTACCTGCTGTATCGATCATATCATCCACCAAAATGACGTTTTTAGCTTCCACATTTCCAATAAGACGCATCTCACCAATCTGATTGGCTTCGCTGCGATGCTTATCGCAAATAACAAAGTCCGTATTAAATACTTGACTATACATTCTTGTTCTCTTCGTACTTCCTACATCTGGAGAAGCAAACATTAAGTTTTCTAACCCTAAGCTTTTAATGTGGGGTATAAAGATGGGGGCACCTTCAAGGTGATCCACTGGAATATCAAAGAATCCCTGGATCTGGCCTGCATGAAGGTCAAGTGTCATCACTCGATCAGCTCCAGCAGCAGTAAGCAAATTAGCCACAAGCTTTGCGCCAATCGATACTCTTGGTCGGTCCTTGCGGTCCTGACGGGCAAACCCATAGTAAGGGATAACAGCAGTAATATATTGAGCAGAAGCGCGCCTGCATGCATCGATCATCATCAACATCTCCATCAAATTGTCAGAAGGTGGGTTGGTTGATTGAACCACAAAGCAATAGGATCCACGAACCGAATCATGAATGATTGGCTTAAATTCTCCGTCGCTAAAGCGCTGAACTTCGAAATCGGCTAGCACCTCTTTAGGCGTGAGCCCTTGCCGCCCCTCGTGAGAAAGCGTGCAGTAACTCTCAGCAATAGACTTTGCTATTTCTTCGGAGTTTACTCCATACAGAATATGTATTGGTGAGTTTGCCATGCTTACTTAGGGACGGCAAATGTACGCAAACTATTTCAAGAATGTGCAACTGTAAAGGGCAATTATCAATTAAAGGTGAATTACCTCATCATAGGCAGCAGCAGCAGCTTCCATGACCGCTTCACTCATTGTTGGGTGTGGGTGTACCGCTTTGATAATCTCATGTCCTGTTGTCTCGAGTTTTCGAGCAGTAACAACCTCTGCAATCATCTCCGTAACGTTCGCACCGATAAAGTGAGCGCCTAGCCATTCACCGTACTTTGCATCAAAGATTACTTTAACAAAACCCTCCTTGGCACCCGCCGCACTCGCCTTACCTGAGGCGGAGAAAGGAAACTTCCCGATTTTTAACTCATAGCCTGCTTCTTTAGCTTCATCTTCTGTCATACCAACAGAAGCTACTTCCGGCACACTGTAGGTGCAATTGGGAAGATTACCGTAGTCAAGCGGCTCAACATCATGGCCTGCTATTTTTTCTATACAAAGGATTCCTTCTGCACTGGCCACGTGAGCTAAGGCAGGGCCTTTTACAATATCTCCAATGGCGTATACGCCTTGAACTGAGGTTTGATAATAATCATCAACCTGAACGATACCTCGCTCCACCTTAATTCCCGCATTTTCTAAACCGAGATTATCTGTGTTTGGCGTAACACCTACAGCGGATAAAACGATGTCAGCTTCCAAGGTCGAAGTACTTCCTTTTTTTAAATCCTTAATTTCTACAGAACATCCTCCTTTCGGTGTTTTTACACCAAGAACTTGGGATTCCGTGAGCAGTTTAATGCCTTTCTTTTTGAAAATCTTAGCCATCTCTTTGGATACATCTTTGTCCTCACGAGGAAGGATGCGATTTTGATATTCCACGATGGTTACCTCAGTTCCAATAGCCGCGTAGAGATAGGCGAATTCCACGCCAATTGCGCCACTACCTACTACCACCATTGACTTAGGTTGTGTCTTAAGGGTCATGGCTTCACGATAACCAATAATATGCTTCCCATCTTGCTCAATGCCAGGTAGCTGGCGTGAACGTGCACCTGTTGCAAGGATGACATGCTTAGCCGTATAGGTCTCAACTTTACCACCAGCATCGGTTACCTCCACAATACGATTGGCTTTGATGTAAGCAGAACCCATAATGGCATCAATTTTATTTTTTTTAAATAAAAACTGAACCCCTTTACTCATGCCCCCGGCCACATCTCGACTGCGCTTGATAGTAGCATTAAAGTCAACTTCAGCGCCCTTTGTTTTGATTCCGTAGTCTTCGCTATGGCTTATGTATTCAAATACTTGTGCGCTCTTCAGCAACGCTTTGGTAGGAATACACCCCCAGTTTAAACAAATGCCACCTAACGCTTCGCGCTCAACAACACCTACTTTAAACCCAAGCTGAGAAGCACGTATAGCAGCTACATAGCCACCAGGGCCGGCACCAATCACAAGAACATCATATTGTTTCATCGGTAAAATTTTAAACAAAAATACAATTCTTACTAACCAAAAGACAAGGCTGCTTAGGATGTAATATCTTCATCAAACGTCAAAAAATGATCTTATTTAGCAAAGTGCAAAATCTACCCCATAAGAGGCAACACTATTTTGTAAGATCCACAATGGTCACGCCAGGGTAGCTTGACTTTGAAAAACGATAAGCATCTATCGACGGCGCCTGATTTAGCTCAAAACGGTCAAAGATGAATTTGTTTTTTAATCCATCGGTAAGCACCATAGTTGTCTCTACTAATTCTAGGCGCTTTGTTGAAATTTCTAAGGTAACTTTCTCGATGTCAGGGTTCGCAGTTCTGGGCTTTAATACAATAGTTTGAATATCCCCCGACGCAGATGAGGAGATAATCTCATAGGATTTGTCTTGATACACATTAAAAAGTTCCATGGGATTCATGGCAGGGTCCATATCCTTGTACCACATAACCTGAGCTTCATTATAATCCTTCATATAAGTCCATACCTTCACACCATCTGAAGTTACATGCATATCCTTGTTTTCAAATTGGAAGGCCAAGCCATTGCGACTTGCTTCAATAACATCTTTAACTTTTCCGTTACCTGGAATGTCCATTGTCCATTGAAGAGTAACACTAAGCTTATCTAAGTCCCCATATTTATCCATTACTTTTTCCAATAAAGCCTCACTTTCTGCAAAGGTTGAGTTAGAAACTTGTCCTTGTAAGGATGTTGCTATCAGGGCTGAAAAAAGTAGAAAAAAATATCTCATACTGTCTATTGTTTCCGATGTAACAAATATTGTTCCAACTCTTGTTCACTCGAATACATAACTTCTCTTGGTTTACTCCCCATATTGGGACCAACAATGCCCAATTCCTCCAATTGATCCATAATTCGGCCGGCACGATTATACCCTAGCTTCAACCGACGCTGAATCATGGACGTTGAACCGCTTTGATTGCCAACGACAATTCGCGCAGCCTCTTCTAATAAAGGATCCATATCATCAGAAGATAAACTACCCCTGTCCCCTCCTTCATTTTTGTCTTTGAACTCAGGCAATTCGAAAATCTCACCATAGCCCTGCTGGTCTCCGATAAATCGACAGATAGCATCGACTTCTGGCGTGTCAACAAAGGCACATTGTATGCGCACCATCTCACTACCCATTGAGAATAGCAAGTCACCTCGACCAATCAGTTGATCGGCTCCGCCTGCATCTAAAATCGTCCGTGAATCAACTTTTGAAGTAACCTTAAAGGAGACTCTTGCAGGGAAATTTGCCTTGATAACTCCCGTTATAATATTCACCGATGGTCGTTGCGTAGCTAAAATGAGGTGGATTCCAATGGCACGAGCTAATTGTGCTAACCTCGCTATAGGCGTTTCAACTTCCTTACCAGCTGTCATGATTAAGTCAGCAAACTCATCAATAACGAGTACTATATATGGAAGAAATCTATGTCCATTTTCGGGATTTAACTGGCGTTTCTTAAATTTTGCATTGTATTCTTTGATATTTCGTGCCCTTCCTTTTTTGAGTAAGTCGTAGCGATTATCCATTTCCAAACAGAGGGCATTGACTGTGCTTACTACTTTTTTAACATCGGTAATGATTGGCTCTTCTTCACCAGGCAAAACAGCTAGATAATGGTGTTTTATCGAATTAAACAGCGAAAGCTCAACCTTTTTAGGATCGACTAAGACAAATTTTAGCTCGGAAGGATGAAGCTTGTACAGTAAGGACACAAGCAATGCATTGATACCTACAGACTTACCTTGTCCTGTAGCTCCTGCCATAAGCAAGTGGGGCATCTTTGCTAAATCGGCTACCACATATTCTCCAGCAATATTTTTCCCTAGTCCAACAGGTAGTGCCGCTTTTGAATGCTTAAACAGTTCTGAGGCCACTACCGACCGCATGGATACCACTTCTTTATGAGCATTAGGCACTTCGATCCCAATCGTTCCTTTTCCTGGAATCGGTGCAATAATTCGAATACCCAGTGCCGCTAAACTCAAAGCAATATCGTCTTCTAGATTCTTAATTTTTGAGATTCTGACTCCTTTTGCTGGAACAATCTCGTATAAGGTGACCGTCGGACCAACCGTAGCTCGAATGGATTCGATCTCGATTTTGTAGTCGCGTAATGTCTCTACTATTTGCTCTTTTTTCTTAACGAGTTCGCCCTCGTCAACACGAACATCACCTAACCCATGATCAACTAATAAATCAAGCGTGGGGAAGGTATACTTTGACAAGTCTTTCCTCGGATCGTACTCATGGCCTAATGGTTTTTTAGACGCTGGAGTTGAAGAAGAAACCTTCACTTCCTCTTTTCCCTTTTGAACGATCTCAAAAGAAGTGTTGTCTTCTGCATCTTTAGCCATTGGTTTTTTCTCAGCCTTTTTGGAGTTTGAGCCATCCTGCATTTCGGCACCGACTACAGGAAGAGTAGTATCTTTTCGATCGAGTGTTTCTTTTGATCCTTCATCGACGGACTGCCCATCTCCCAAAAGATTAATACCATCTCTTTCAAAGGCCGTTTCGGCGAACATCGTTTCCTCTTCATCCTCTTGCTCCTTCTTTTTGAGTGACGGTAGCCATCGAAAACTTAAAAAGTTATCGATTAGTTTGATGACATTCAATCCTAAGCAATGGGCGACATAGGCAAGCGTAATAATAACAGAAAGGCCAATAACTCCGC
>TARA_B100000963_G_scaffold65066_1_pt1 | contig 13346 bp, 10 predicted proteins | sample TARA_B100000963 | Tara Oceans TARA_B100000963 (sample SAMEA2622097) | marine metagenome | biome: marine biome (ENVO:00000447); feature: surface water layer (ENVO:00002042); material: "saline water (ENVO:00002010), including plankton (ENVO:xxxxxxxx)" | depth 5 m | reverse complement strand
AAATGTACCTGTTGTTGGCCTGTTTGCAGCCATGCACCGTCGAAGCCCAGGTCCGGCCTCGGGAGCTTGGCCAAGCCTAATACATCGCAGTAAAAGCGTTCGGCCGCTGCAACGTCATCAACGTTGATAGATACATGATGAATGCCCAGGGTATGCATAGCAGGATGAAGCCGGCAACTTAGGTGGCCGCGGCCACCTAAGTTGAGCGGTTGTTAGCTTTGCAGGCTCGCAAAGGTCTTGCCTTCTGCGACCAGACGTTCGAGCAACGGCGCAGGCTCCCAGTTCGGACCACCGTAGGCCTCTCCGAAGCGTTTAATGTCCGCGAGAATATTGTCTAGACCTTGTTGGTCTGCCCAGAACATTGGGCCACCTGTGACTTCCGGAAAACCGTAGCCATTGATGTACACAATATCTATATCGCACGGTCGAATAGCGATGCCGTCTTCTAGGATACGCGCACCCTCGTTGATCAGCGGATACAAACAGCGCTTGAGCACTTCATCGTCATCGATTTCGCTTCGCGTGATACCGAGTTCGGCGGAGGTTTCTTCAACAATTTTGACGACTTCCGGGTCGGGTTGGCCGGCGCGGCTACCTTCTGGGTAGATATAAAATCCGCGGCTGGTTTTTTGTCCGTAACGATCCATCTCGCACAGTTTATCGGCAACGCGAGCGGTAATCGGCACGTCCTCAGGCTTCATGCCGCCGAGTTTGCGCGCGCGCCAACCAAGATCCAGACCGACCAAATCGTTCATCTGGAATGGCCCCATGGGCATGCCGAATTGCAGCAGCGCGTTGTCAACCTGGTATGGCGTTGCACCCTGCAGGATTATCTCGCCTGCCTGTCGGGTATAGCCTGCCAGCATTCGATTGCCGATGAATCCAGGCGCATTGCCGGACAGAACCGCGATCTTATTCAGTGTGCGTCCAAGTTTCATGGAGGTCGCGATAGTTTCTTTGCTGGTGTTGGCACCGCGTACGATTTCCAACAACCGCATAACGTTCGCTGGACTGAAGAAATGCAGGCCAATCACTGAATCGGGGCGTTTGGTGGCCGCAGCCATCTTGTCAATGTCCAGAGCTGATGTGTTGCTAGCCAGAATGGCACCGGGTTTTGCAATGGCGTCCATCTTCTGGAAGGTTTCGACCTTCACGTCGATGTTTTCGTAGATCGCTTCAACGATTACGTCGGCCTGGCCCAGATCGGCGAAATCTGTGGTGCCTGTCAGCAGCGACATACGTTGGTCCACCTGCTCCGCGGTCATGCGCCCGCGCTGCACCTGGATGTCGTAGTTGCGCTTGATGACACCGATACCCCGATCCAGCGCTTCTTGATTCATCTCTAGAGAGATGACCGGAAGGCCAACGTTTAAGAAGCACATAGCGATGCCGCCGCCCATGGTGCCACAGCCTATTACCGCGGCACTGGCGATGTCTTGGGAAGCCGTGTCGCGCGGTACATCGGGAATTTTGGCCACTTCGCGCTCTGCAAAGAACATGTGAATCAGGGATTCGCGTTGGGGGTGTTTTAGGCACTTAGCGAAACACTCTTGTTCGACCTTGATGCCAGCATCGAAATCACCCAGATTTACTGCCGCTTCCACGCATTGCACAATCATCTCTGGCGCGAAACGCTTGCGCATCTTGCGTGCTGCTGTTTTTCGTGCGTTATCAAAAATTTCTGCGTTGCCTCGATCCGCGGCGACGATGTTCTCTTCATCGCGAATGCGACGAATCGGACTGCCGTTGGCAATAAGTTCATTGGCGTATGCGATCGCGCTAGCGACAACGTCGCCGTCGGCAACGGCGTCGACGATACCCAGGGCCTTGGCTTGCGGTCCCGGTATAGGGTCGCCGGTGATCATAAAGTCCAATGCTTTGGCCGCCCCAATCAAGCGCGGCAAGCGTTGGGTGCCTCCGGCCCCCGGCAGCAGGCCAAGTTTAACCTCAGGCAGCCCGACTGGTGCGGTCTCTGCGATGACGCGATAGTGGCAGCACAATGCCACTTCGAGTCCACCGCCAAAGGCAGTGCCGTTGATTGCAGCGACGATAGGTTTGCTGCTGGCGTCCATAGTATTGAGGCAATCGTGCAGGCTGGGGCCTTCAGCTTTGCCGCCGAACTCAGAAATGTCGGCACCCGCGATGAATGCGCGACCTGCACCGGTAAGCACGATAGCCTTGATGTTGTCGTCGGCCAGAGCGGCGTTGATACCGTCATCCAGCCCCTGGCGTACGCCGGAGGACAACGGGTTAACGGGCGGATTGTCGATGGTCATTAGCGCGATATCGCCTCGCGTTTCGTAGTGCACGGTGCCTTTCATGTGGCGTTCCCCCTAATAAAAGTGAGCTGCATTCTGCCGTAAAGGACCATCGAAACCTAGTGTTAGGCGGTGATCTTTGGGGTTGTGGGCAGACGCGCGAAAATTCAGTACGGTATTGTTTTAGGCGCGGCTTCCCAGCGTCTGCGTCCGCAACCAGGAATTTGTTTTGATCGTCGATTTTCATATGCACAGTCAATGCTCGGATGGGCATCTGCTTCCCCAAGATCTCGTCGATCTGGCGGCGGTGCGGGGCTGCGAGCAGATTGCCATCACCGACCACGATACGGTGGCGGCCTATGCCGAGTTGGACACCCAAGCGTTGCCGGTCAGGCTTATTGGGGGGTGTGAATTCTCGACGCAATGGCAGGGGCTCGATATACACGTCGTCGGATTAAACCTAGATTTGCACAGCGCTGAACTGCTGGATGGGCTGGCGCAGCAGCAGGCTGCGCGTCAGCAGCGTGCACAGCGCATAGCCGACCAGTTAGCGCGGCAGGGCTTTGCTGACGCGCATGTCGGGGCACTGGAATTTGCTCAGGGCGGCAGTGTGGGACGACCGCATTTTGCACGCTATTTGGTCGAGCAAGGCGCGGTTGCCAATTTTCAGCAGGCGTTCAAACGGTATCTGGCCGCGGGTAAGCCGGCGTATGTGCGCACCGAATGGGCCGACCTCGAGCAAGTTTGTGGTTGGATCATAGCCGCTGGAGGCATTGCGGTGCTCGCCCACCCGCTCAAATATAAAATGACGCATACCAAGCTGCGGTCGCTGTTGTTGGTTTTCAAAGCTGCGGGCGGTGGTGCCGTGGAGGTTGTCAGTGGTGCGCAGCAGCCGGAGCAAACACGCAGAATGGCCGCATTAGCGCGACAGTTCGACTTACTTGCTTCTGTCGGTTCGGACTTTCATCAACTTGGTCAACCATGGGCGGCTTTGGGGCAGGTGGCTGCGTTACCGGAAGGTTGCAAGCCGATTTGGTCACGCTGGTGAGCGCTGCACGCTGGGATGTTGTGATTGTTGGCGGCGGTGCCAGCGGGTTGCTGTGTGCGATTTATGCCGGGCGCAAAGGTCGGCGGGTTTTGGTTTTAGAGCAAAGCGCCAAGTGCGGTCTCAAGATCTTAGTCTCAGGTGGCGGCCGTTGTAACTTCACCAACATCTGGACCGACCCGCAAGAGCATTTTTTGTCGGCTAATGCGCATTTTTGTATTTCCGCGCTGCGCCGGTATACGCCAGAGGATTTTATCGCGCTGGTGGAAGATCACGATATTGCCTACCACGAGAAAAAGTCAGGCCAACTGTTTTGTGACGGAAGTGCGAAAGACTTGCTGGCCATGTTGTTGCAGCACGCTCGGAATGCGGGCGTGCAGATCAAGACACGGGCGCAAGTGCAGAGCGTTGAAGCCGCCGACGCAGGCGGCTTCGAGGTTGCCGCCGGGGCACATTCCTTTTTTGCAGATAGAGTGGTGCTGGCCTCCGGCGGCTTGTCGATGCCAAAAATATCCAGCGATTTGGCATTTCGCATGGCGCGACAGTTTGGACTCGGGCTGGTCGAAACGGAGCCGGCCTTGGTACCGCTAACCTGGAATAATTCTGATCGAGCGCGCTTTGCCCACCTCAGCGGCTTGTCTCTGCCTGCTGCAGTGCGCTGTGGCGACAACGCATTTTCGGAGGATATTTTGTTCACTCACCGCGGGTTGAGCGGACCAGCTATTCTGCAAATCTCTTCTTATTGGACGCCAGGAGATTCAATAGCGATAGATTTGCTGCCAGAGTTAGACGCTTTCGAGTGGCTCGTCGCAGCACAGGAGTCCTCGCCTAGAACTCGGGTGTCCAGCTTGCTGCAGACGCGGTTGCCAAAGCGCCTTGTGCATGAATTGAGCGGGATGTGGTTCGATGATGGTCGACTCGGTGAAGTGGCGCACAGAGATCTACGCGAACTGGCAAACAGGCTGCATGGATGGGTTCTCAAGCCCGGAGGCACTGAGGGGTATCGAACCGCGGAAGTGACCTTGGGCGGTGTAGCAACCGACGCGGTGTCCTCTAAAACCTTTGAAGTAAAACAGGTGCCCGGTCTCTACATCATTGGCGAGGCGTTGGATGTGACCGGATGGCTCGGTGGGTTCAATTTCCAATGGGCCTGGTCATCCGCTTTTTGCTGTGCGGAACACTTGTAACCAAAACTCTAAGAAGTGCTGCGCAGGGCTGCAAATTCGTGGCTAGATTGCGCACTTTCTTGGGTTGAGCCCGGCTGTGGATCGAGCACGCTACCGGTTTCAGAACCGTCATTGGCAAGGTAAGCTAGAGGCTCTTGAAAAAACGCTGGCTACGTTTGGGGCGTGAACAGGCGTTGATCAAAGAAAGCAAAACAGAAGTAAAAAGTACAGGCCAAAACCACAACAAGGGGAACCGTAGTGAGCAATCGAACCAATTTTTATATTAATGGCGAATGGGTTGCGCCTTCCACCAGCGACACCATCGACGTAATCAATCCGGCAACCGAACAATCCATTGGCCAGGTGGCCATGGGTGGTGTGGCAGATGTGGACAAAGCCGTTGCGGCGGCCAAAGCGGCATTTGAAACGTTTTCGCAGACCACCCGGGAAGAACGCATCAGCTTGCTCGAGGCGATCATTGCCAAGTACAGCGAGCGTATGGGAGATGTTGCGGCGGCCATCAGCGAAGAAATGGGCGCGCCAGTCAATCTTGCGAACAAAGCACAAGCACCTGCCGGACTTGGGCATCTAATGACCACCCTTGGCATCTTAAAAGAATACGAATTTGAAGAAGATATGGGCAATGCTCGAGTCATTCGCGAACCCGCTGGGGTCTGTGGTTTTATTACTCCATGGAACTGGCCGATTAATCAGATCGCCTGCAAGGTAGCGCCGGCGTTAGCTGCAGGCTGCACTATGGTGCTTAAGCCGTCTGAGGTCGCTCCCTTTAACGCTATTTTGTGGGCCGAGATCATGGATGCGGCAGGCGTGCCGGCCGGTGTTTTCAATCTGGTAAATGGCGATGGCCCCGTTGTCGGTGCGGCACTCTCTGCGCACCCCGACGTCGACATGATGTCGTTTACCGGTTCTACCCGAGCGGGCGTAGAAGTGGCCAAGGCCGCAGCGCCGACGGTTAAGCGCGTTGCTCAGGAGCTTGGTGGCAAGTCTGCAAATATCATCCTTGATGATGCGGACTTCCAAAAAGCCATCGCGCGTGACGTGTTTGGCATGGTTACTAATTCCGGTCAAAGCTGTAACGCGCCGACTCGCATGTTGGTGCCCATGGAGCGGATGGATGAGGCTGCTGCAGTGGCCAAGGCTGCGGCGGAACAAGTCAAAGTCGGTGATCCAAATGCGGAAGATACGACGATCGGTCCGGTAGTTTCAGAAGTGCAGTACAACAAGATCCAGGATCTCATCCAGAAAGGCATCGATGAGGGTGCGAAGCTGGAAACGGGCGGTACCGGTCGTCCAGAGGGGTTGAACGCCGGATATTACATCAAGCCCACGGTGTTCTCTCACGTGACTAATGACATGAGCATTGCTCGAGAAGAAATCTTTGGGCCGGTACTGGCTATGATCGGTTATCAGGATGACGATGATGCTGTGCGTATCGCCAATGATACGGTGTATGGACTGAGCGGGTATATCTCGTCGGAAGACCCTGAACGCGCACGCACTATTGCTCGCCAGATCCGCAGCGGTAACGTGCATTTGAACGGTGCGCCCGGTGACCAAAAAGCACCTTTCGGCGGTTATAAGCAGTCCGGTAACGGACGCGAGTGGGGTCGGTATGGTTTCGAAGAATTCCTCGAAACCAAGGCTATCTTGGGCTACACACCGCGATCGTAGACGCGCTATTTTGCAAAGCGTTTGCGGGAAAGAGGGCGTTTAGCCCTCTTTTTTTGCGCGCTGAGTGTGCGAGGCTAAGCGATGCTCGAGCAGATAAAAGTAGTCACATTAGAGCAGGCGGTAGCGGCACCGCTGTGTACTCATCGGCTCGCTCTGGCAGGTGCCGAGATCATCAAGATCGAGCGTCCAGAAGGCGACTTCGCTCGTTATTACGATTCTGCAGTGTTCGGTGAGAGCGCTTATTTTGTCTGGCTTAATGCGGGTAAGAAGTCGGTGGTACTGGACCTGCGTTCGGACCAAGGGCTGAGTGCGCTGAAGCAATTGATTCAGCGTGCGGACGTGTTGGTGCAAAACCTTAAGCCCGGAGCTCTGGCAAAGTTGGGTATCGACTTAGCGGCCGTTCACGAGCAACGGCCTGACTTCATATCCGTTTCTATTGCTGGATTCAGTCCGGATGGACCCGGACGCAATCGCAAAGCTTACGATCTGCTCATGCAGGCTGAATCCGGTTTGGCGGACATCACCGGTAGCCCCCACGCGCCCGGCCGCGTCGGGGTGTCCATTGTAGATATTGCAACTGGTATGTTTGCTTACGAAGCGGTGTTAGGGGCGTTGATTCAACGGGGTAACAACGGCGTAGGTGCCGCAATTGCAGTATCGTTATTCGACACGGCGGCAGAATTACTCGCCGTCCCCTACCTGTTGCAACGTTATGGTGGTAACGCGCCACAACGTATCGGGCTTGCGCACCCAGGCATCTGTCCTTACGGCGTGTTCGCGAGCGCAGACGCGCAGCGCTTCGTATTGTCGGTGCAAAATGAGCGCGAATGGCAGCAGTTGTGTCGAATAGGGCTTGAACAACACGGTTTGATCGAAGACTCGCGGTGCCGCAACAATGAAGCCCGAGTGGCGCATAGGGAATTTGTTGACGGCGCGGTGCAGCAGGTTTTTGCTGACTTGACATACGCGGTTATTAGCACGCGTTTGACGGCGGCCGACGTAGCGTTTGCGCCTCTCAATCCGGTGTCGGCATTGCTCAATCATAGCGATTTCCATACCGAGGTCGTGCAGGTGCAAGGCCAGAACGTAGAGCTGCCGCGAGTGCCCGGACTGCCGATTGCAGAGGGTTTCTCGCCCGAGTTGCCAGAGCTGGGAGCAGATACCGAAGCGGTACTGCAATCTCTGGCCGCAGATGTCCAGTTTGAATGAACGGTAGGTTTTGCCGCAAAATCGGTGTTAAGTACACCACCAAATGGGGACGGACATGGCCTACGACACCGACAACATTTTTGCCAAAATTCTGCGGAACGAAGCGCCGGCATTCAAGGTGTATGAGGACCAGTATTCGCTGGCGTTCATGGATGTCATGCCGCAGGTCGAAGGCCATACCTTAGTCATCCCGAAAGACCCGACTGAGAATATTCACAACGCCGACCCGGTGATTTTGGGTCACACTATGGCCACCGTGCAGCGCGTTGCCGCGGCGGTAAAAAGTGCGTTTGACGCGCCCGGAATTATGCTTGCCCAACTCAACGGAGAATCGGCCGGCCAGACGGTTTTTCACCTGCATTTTCACATTCTGCCGCGTCGCGACGGCTTGGAAATGATGATGCATGCGCGGCAGATGGCGGATTTTGACCTGCTTGAAAAGCATGCGCAGCGCATCCGGGCCGCGCTTTAAAGCACGCTACTGTGGCCGACCTGATTAACAATCAAGTTCCTTTAGAGGAATTGCAGGCACTGCTTGCGGACGACAAGCGCGAATGGATTGAAGCCATCGACGCCATCTACAACGAGTATGGCGAAGCTGGGGTGCGCGAGATTCTGCGAAATCTGCAGGACCACGTGCTCAGTCGAAACGTCGCATTAGACGAAGCGACTCTGAATACGCCTTACATCAACAGCATTGCGCCGGACGACCAGCCGATCTATCCCGGTAATATCGAGATTGAAGAGCGCATTGAAAAAATACTGCGCTGGAACGCCATTGCGATGGTCCTGCAGGCTCAGGATAAGGGCATTGGTGTGGGAGGTCATATTGCGACCTATGCCTCGTGTGCAACGATGCTCGAGGTCGGGTTCAATCACTTCTTCCGTGGCGCCGGTCCAGATAACGATCGGGGCTCCGCGGACATGCTGCTGCCCCAGCCCCATGCCGCCCCCGGTGTCTATGCACGCGCATATCTCGAGGGTCGCTTATCGCTGCAGCAACTGCAGAATTATCGTCAAGAGTTGGGCGCTGGTGGCGGTCTATCCTCGTATCCGCACCCGCGTAGCATGCCGGAGTTTTGGGAGGTACCTAACGCGTCGATGGGCTTATCGACCCCGTCTGCCATCTATCAGGCGCGGTTTGCTAAATATCTAGAAAATCGCGGGTTAAAGCAGGCCGCCAGCGGCAAGGTTTGGTGTTTTATTGGTGATGGTGAGTCCGACGAACCGGAGGTGTTGGGAAGTATCAGTCTGGCAGCCCGTGAAAAGCTCGACAATCTGATCCTTGTAGTGAACTGCAATCTGCAACGACTGGACGGTCCCGTGCGTGGTAATGGCAAGATTATCCAGGAACTCGAGCGCGTATTTCGCGGAGCCGATTGGAACGTGATCAAAGTGATCTGGGGCAGCGGTTGGGATGGGTTGCTGGCGCGAGATTACGACGGCGTGTTACGGCAGCGGATGGATGAGTGTCTAGACGGCGATTACCAGATGTATTCCGTGCTGCCGGGCGACGTGCAGCGCGAACATTGGGTAGAAGGCAATCCCGCGCTGGAACAAATGATGAACTCGCTGACCGACGAAGAGGTGCGGGCGATAAAGCGTGGCGGCCAGGATCAGAAGAAACTGTATGCGGCGTTTGCCAAGGCGCATGCGAATGGGGGTCGCCCCAGCGTGATTCTGGTTAAAACGGTCAAAGGCGATGGCATGGGCGCTCAGGGCAAAAATACCGCGCATCAGTATAAGAACATGTCTGCAGACGAGCGAGTCAAGGTGGCACGGGAGTTGAACATTCCGTTGAGCGAACAGGCGGCTATAGCCGCCGAGTTTTATCGACCGGAGGATGACTCCGCGGAGTTAGTATATTTGCGCAACCAGCGAACGCGCCTGGGCGGGCACATCCCAAACCGGCACGTGCATTGCGCGGCGTTAGACGTTCCGTCGATTGACGAGTTTGCTGAATTTCTTGGCGATTACGCTGGGCGCGAGATGTCGACCACTATGGTGATGGTGCGCTTGTTATCGACGCTGCTGAAACAACCGGAGCTTGGCCGTTACGTTGTACCGATAGTGCCTGATGAAGCGCGCACCTTTGGCATGGATGGCTTATTTAAGGTCGCGGGTATCTATTCGCCGGAAGGACAGAAGTACCGACCGGTGGATGCGGACAGTCTGCTGCCGTATCGGGAGGCTGCAGACGGGCAGATCCTGCAGGAGGGCATCTGCGAAGTTGGCGCCATGGCCTCGTTTATGGCTGCAGGCAGTGCCTATGCAGTGCACGGCCTGCCCATGATTCCGTTTTACATTTTTTATTCGATGTTTGGCTTTCAGCGTGTCGGCGACATGATCTGGAGTTGCGGTGACATGATGTGCAAGGGGTTTTTGTTGGGTGGCACAGCTGGTCGCACGACGCTTAACGGTGAAGGCTTGCAGCACCAGGACGGGCACTCGCATATTCTGGCCAGCACGGTCCCCAATCTTCGCAGTTACGATCCCGCGTTCGGTTTCGAAGTCACAGCTTTGGTTCGCGAAGGCATGCATCAGATGTATGGGTTGCAGCAAGACGTCTTCTATTACCTAACGCTCTACAACGAGAATCACACGATGCTCAGTCTGACGCAGATTGCTCAGCAAACTAACGTTTCTGAAGACGAGGTGCTGCAAGGTGTGGTGGCTGGCGGCTATCGCTTATATCGAGGGCGTGAGGACGCTGCTTGTACTGTGCACATCTTGGCAAGCGGCAGCATAATGCAGCAGGCGTTGTTGGCGAGGGACGCGTTGGAAAGCTTAGACATTGGCGTTTGTGTTTGGAGCATGACCAGTTTTGTCGAACTGCAGCGCGAAGCGCATGCCTGCCAGCAGTACAATCGTGAGAATCCGCAGGATGAGCCCAAGGTTGCGCGTCTGCATAAGATGTTTGGTGATGAGTCTGGAGTGTTCATTGCGGTGACGGACTACATGGCGGCGCTTGCGCAAGGTATTGCCGCGTGGATGCCTGCAGGTTTTGAAGTGCTCGGCACAGACGGATACGGATTGTCGGAATCACGGTCGCGCCTGCGTGAACATTTTGCGGTAGATGCTATGGCTGTTGTCGAGGCCTCGCTTAGCTCGCTTTACCGGAATGGTCATGTCGACCAAGACCAATTAGAGTCGGCGGTGCAGGGACTGCGACGGCATAAATAACTGGGTTTACGGGAGGATAATGCAGGATTTTAATAACAAGATTGCGGTGGTGACCGGTGGCGGCACCGGTATGGGCCGAGAACTCGTGTGTCAGCTCATTGCCGCCGGCGCGCACGTAGCGATGTGTGATGTTTCAGCGGAAAATATGGCGCAGACCCATACGCTGGCCAGCGCGCTGGGCCAGGGGCGCCTCACCAGCCATAACTGCGATGTATCCAGTGAACAGGATGTGTTGCGCTTTCGCGACGAAGTGGCCCAACAGCACGATACCCAGCACATCAATCTATTGTTCAATAATGCGGGTATCGCCGGTGGCGGAAGTGTTGTAGACATAGATCGGCAGGAATGGGAGCGCACTTTTGGAGTCTGTTGGTATGGCGTGTTCTATGGCTGCACGGCGTTTATGCCGATGCTGGTGGCCAGCGATGAAGCGCATATCATCAACACCAGCTCAGTAAACGGATTTTGGGCCACGGTGGGTCCAATGACGCCGCATAGCTCTTATTCGGCAGCTAAATTTGCTGTAAAAGGTTTCACCGAGGCACTGATTACTGATCTGCGTATGAATGCGCCCCATGTGCGTTGCTCGGTGGTTATGCCAGGACACATTGGCACCTCTATTGCGCTGAATACTTCCGCGGTGTTGGGTAAACACAGCGCTATGGAACTAGATGAAGAGGAGGTTGCCGATATCCGTGAGCGTTATCTGGCGTTCGGCTTGCCGGTAGATAATGTGCCGGATGATCATATTCGCCAGATGGTGCGTCAGCAGCAGGAGGATTTCCGCGATAAGGCTCCGACTACGGCCAGCGCCGCGGCGACGATTATTTTAGACGGTGTGCGTGAACAACGCTGGCGTATTCTGGTGGGGGAGGATGCTAAGGTGCTGGATGCGATGGTGCGTCAAGAGCCGGAACAGGCGTACGAGGTGTCCTTTCTGGAAAAATTAAACCAGCAGGGGCATATGGGTTTGGCTCGAAATGACGAGCAAACGGAAGGCTAAGGGGGAGTTATGGCGAGTCAGAGCCGAGATGCGGCAATTGTTGGGATTCACGAATACCCATCGCGAGATGTGGATGGGAAGGTCAATTCCCTGCAAATAAAGGCGGCCAGTGCGGCTAAAGCGCTGGCCGATGCCGGTTTGACCTGGCGTGACGTGGACGCCATTTATGACGCTGGCGAGGGCGCACCCATGAGCGGCTTAATGATTTCCGAATACTTCGGTATTCAGCCGACAGTAATGGACACTACCGGCGTGGGTGGCAGTTCTTATGAGTTTCATACCGCTCACGCCTTGCGGGCCATTCGACAAGGTAAGGCTAAAGTTGCTTTGCTCACTTACGGTTCGACAGCTCACAGCAATGCCATGGCTATCGGTGCCGGCGGGCGCGGTGGAGGTGTTAGTCCTGGCGATAATATGGAGACCTTTGCCGGGCAGACGTTGATTGCAAACTACGCCATGGTGGCGCACAGGCATATGCATGAATATGGCACAACCAGCGAACAGCTGGCGGAAATTTCTACCGCCACTCGCTACCATGCCATGCGCAATCCGGAAGCGGTTCAGGCGATGACGGATTTAGAGTTCGTCGGCATACAAGAGACCACCATAGAGGACGTAGTGAGCTCCCGCATGATTGCTGACCCATTACACTTGTTGGAGTGTTGCATGGTGTCAGACGGCGGTGGCGCGGTAGTGATCGCGAGTGCTGAGGTCGCAGCCAATTGCAAAAAACCACCGGTATGGATATTGGGCACTGGCGAAGCCACGAAGTATCCGCAAAACGGCGCTGACATCACTACTTCGGCGGGAGCTCAGTCTGCGCCCATTGCTTATGCTGAAGCGGGCGTGACCGCTGCAGACATGGACATCGCCATGATTTACGACTCGTTCAGTATCACTGTGTTGACGTTGCTGGAAGACTTAGGCTTCTGTGCCAAGGGCGAGGGCGGTGCCTGGGTTGAGGGCGGGCGCTTGCGCTTTGACCGACCCGAGGACGGGCCCGCGTTAAACACCGACGGCGGCGGTTTGTCGTCAAATCATCCGGGTATGCGTGGCATATTTTTGCTGCTCGAAGCGACACGCCAACTTCGAGGCGAGTCGACGTCGCAGGTGGCGGATGCGGAACTCGCCATTGCCCACGGTAACGGGGGCATGCTCGGTGGACGCCATTCAGCAGGAACCGTGATTTTGGGGAGAAACTAGGACATGAGCGAAGAGAAAAAAGCACCGACGCGCCCGCTGCCCAGACTTACTGAGTTAGACACTGCAGAATTTTGGCGTGCTACGAAGGGGAAGGAATTTCGTTACCAACAGTGCAGTAACTGCCAAACCATTGTTTGGCATCCGCGGGCGCATTGCACGGGATGTGTAGAAAGTAATCTGCAGTGGCAGACCTCTGCTGGTCAGGGTGTGATCTACACCTACAGTATCGTGCGTTTGAGCTACCATCCGTTTTTCCGGGGTATGGCGCCTTATGCGGTGGCTTATGTAGATCTCGATGAGGGACCGCGGTTCCTGACGAATGTGGTGGGTGTTGAGGACCCAGGCACAGAGGTGCACATTGGTCAGAGAGTGCAATTGCACTGGGAGGAGCACGAAGAACTGTCGATCCCTTTAGTGACGCCGGTTTAGTGCCGTAAAACGAGTTTTATAGGCTCAGCTTGGGAGTTTTAACGCCTTAAATGCACCGCTCTTAAGGGCCGCGACGAGGTCCTGTTCGTTGTGCACCGGTTGTTCGAACTCGGTTGCACAACGACCTATATGACTAACGATGTGCGCATCACTGCCGC
>TARA_B100000963_G_scaffold185468_1_pt1 | contig 13347 bp, 15 predicted proteins | sample TARA_B100000963 | Tara Oceans TARA_B100000963 (sample SAMEA2622097) | marine metagenome | biome: marine biome (ENVO:00000447); feature: surface water layer (ENVO:00002042); material: "saline water (ENVO:00002010), including plankton (ENVO:xxxxxxxx)" | depth 5 m | reverse complement strand
GCGCCGATGGTACTTTGTCTTAAGATATGGGAGAGTAGGTCATTGCCGGCATCTTGTTTTATGAAAATAAAAAGTTCTTTAAAGTCAATTAAAAAAAGAGATTTAAACTCTAAACTAGTAAGACGTAGAGGAAGAGTCTATATTATAAATAAAACTAACCCAAAATTCAAAGCAAGACAGAAATAATTTTATGGATAATGAGAACCATAAAAAAACCTGGAACAATTTCACTAAGTTCGTGTTGTGGGGAACTGTCGCTGTTATATCAGTTTTGATTTTAATGGCATTATTCTTACTATAATATAAATTAAATATGAGAATCGCATCCATTTCTGAAAATTTAAATGTTGAAAAAAGAGTAGCTATAACTCCTGAAATAGCTAAAAAATACAATTCTTTAGGTTTTGAAGTTTTTATATCTAACGATTATGGTCTTCATTTAGGTTTCGATAATGATAAATATAAATCTGAAGGCGTAAATATTATAAACAATGATAAAGATATTTTGACCAATAGTGATGTAATATTACAATTAGGTTTGCCATCTGATGAAAACCTTTCTTTGTTGAAAGAGAATCAAAATTTGATTGGCGTTTTAAATCCATTTTTAAATAAAGAAAAATTAGATAATTTATCCAAGAGAAAGGTAAATAATTTCTCTTTAGAATTATTACCAAGGATCACCAGAGCGCAATCAATGGATATTTTGTCATCCCAAGCTAACCTTGCTGGCTATAAAGCAGTAGTAGAAGCATTTGCATTTTTTGAAAAAGCTATTCCAATGATGATGACAGCAGCTGGAACAGTCCCAGCAGCAAAAGTACTAGTTGTTGGTGCTGGAGTTGCAGGCTTGCAGGCAGTAGCAACTGCAAAAAGAATGGGGGCAATTGTTTTTGCTACTGATGTAAGAATGGCATCTAAAGAGCAAGTAGAGAGTTTGGGTGGAAAATTTTTAGTAGTTGAAGGAGCGGAGAACCTTGAAACGGAGGGTGGTTATGCAAAAGAAGCATCTGAGGATTTTAAAAAAAAACAAGAAGAACTTTTGTCTGAAACTTTAAAAAAAATTGATATTGTTATTTGTACTGCCTTAATACCTGGGAAAAAAGCCCCAATAATTCTGAAGGAGAGTATGGTAGAAAATATGCAACCAGGATCAGTAATTTATGACTTAGCTGCTATTCAAGGAGGCAACACGGCGTATACAAAAGTTGATCAGATAATTGATAAAAACGGAGTTAAAATAATGGGTGAAAAGAATATACTAAATAAAATACCTGTTTCATCATCAAATTTATATGCAAAAAATTTATTTAATTTTGTTTCAAATCTTTATGATAAAGATAATAAAAAAATTAAAATTAATTTAGAAGACGAAATTATAAAAAATACTTTAGTGAGATAAATAATGGAAATAGATCCTTTTATATTCAGGTTAAGCATATTTATTTTATCTATATTTGTAGGTTATTATGTTGTTTGGAGTGTTACACCATCTTTACATACACCCTTAATGTCAGTAACAAATGCAATATCATCTGTAATCATCGTAGGTGCAATTATCGCAGCGTTAGCTGGAGACTCAAGTGAAGTTTTTGATACAGCTAGTTTATTTGGGTATTTTGGTATTTTGTTAGCAGCGGTTAATATTTTTGGGGGATTTTTAGTAACACAAAGAATGTTGGCGATGTATAAAAAAAAGAAGAAGAAAGATAAATAATGATTTCAGCCAATTTATTAGCAGTTTTTTATTTGATATCTGGAGTTCTATTCATTTTAGCTCTTAGAGGTCTTTCCTCTCCGGAAACTTCAAGGCAAGGAAACTTATATGGAATAATTGGTATGGGAATAGCTATCGGTGTGACTATTTTATCTGTGGGTAATTTTTCAACTGGTTTTTTTTTCCTTTTGCTATTTTTATTAATTGGTGGATCAATTGGTGCATTCATAGCTTTTAAAATTCCTATGACTGCGATGCCTGAACTAGTGGCTGGATTTCACAGTTTAGTTGGATTAGCTGCAGTATTTGTTGCTATTTCTGCATTTTTAAATCCGGAAGTTTTTAATTTGGGTTCACAAGGAAATATTAAAACCGCAAGTTTAATAGAAATGTCCCTTGGTTCAGCTATTGGTGCAATAACCTTTACAGGTTCAATTATTGCCTTTTTAAAATTGAGGGGCATTATGTCGGGATCACCAATAACTTTTTTTGGTCAACATTATCTTAATTTATTTCTTGGATTAGCTCTAATTGGCTTAATTTTTTATCTTTGTAAAACACAACATGGGAATTTGTTTTGGACATTAATAATAATTTCTTTTGTTATAGGAATTTTATTAATCATACCAATTGGGGGTGCTGATATGCCAGTAGTGATTTCTATGTTAAATTCTTACTCGGGTTGGGCTGCTGCAGGAATAGGTTTTACATTAGAAAACACAGCACTGATAATAACGGGAGCGCTAGTAGGTTCTTCAGGCGCAATATTGTCTTACATTATGTGCAAAGGTATGAACAGATCTTTCTTTAATGTCATACTTGGTGGTTGGGGTGCGACAGAGGACTCTTCGAAGACGAGTTCGAAAGAACAAAAACCTGTTAAGGGAGGAAATGCAGATGATGCTGCATTCTTAATGAAAAATGCCTCATCAGTTATAATAGTTCCTGGTTATGGAATGGCTGTGGCTCAGGCACAACATGCTCTTAAAGAAATGGTCGATGCTTTAAAAAAGAATGGAGTTAAAGTATCTTACGCAATTCATCCTGTAGCCGGTAGAATGCCAGGACATATGAATGTACTTTTGGCAGAAGCAAATGTCCCATATGATGAGGTTTTCGAATTAGAGGAAATAAATAATGATTTTGCTAACTGCGATGTTGCTTATGTTATAGGGGCTAATGATGTAACTAACCCTGTTGCTAAATCAGATCCTCAAAGCCCAATTTATGGTATGCCAATTTTAGATGTTGAGAAAAGTAAATCAGTTTTATTTGTAAAAAGAAGTTTATCTCCTGGGTATGCTGGAATTGATAATGATTTATTTTATAGAGACAATACCCTAATGTTGTTTGCAGATGCTAAGAAAATGACTGAAGACATTATTAAATCGCTAAATTAAAATTATCTTTAGTTGATTCTTATATAAATTAACAATAAGAAAAATTAGATAAAATATATAATATCTTTTACCCAAGCAATTAATGTCATAAATATTTTTATTAAATTTTACAAAAAATAATAATATGAAAAGTAAAATTGGATCAAAATATTTATAATAAATAGTATATTGCAGATTATATAAAATTAGTATCAAAAAAATAATTATATTGTCAAAATTATAAATTTTAGATAAATAAAAAATAAAAAGCGTGATGAAAAAAATTAAAAATAAAAAATAATTATTTCCAAAAATTAAATTTGACAGTTGAAAGAAAACTCCTCCACCAGCACCACTTTTGAAATCAAAAAAATGAATAGATATAAAAAAAACGAATACGATCAATAGAAATTCAAAACTTAAAGGATAAAATGATTTTACATCTTTTTTTATGAATTTTATAGCTGGTAAAATGAAAAGAAAAATTATTGATGAAATAATTATCAACTTATTCGCAATATTTAATTTTTCAAAAGATGTAATGTCGTAACCACTGTTCTGAAAAAAATAAAAATCTTTCCATATCAAAAATGTTAAAGCTGGCAGAGACATTAAAAATGTAAACAAAGATAAAATTAGCATTCTTAAACTAAATCTAAATTCACTAAAAAATTTGATAAAATAAAATAATATAAAAACCGCAAAGTTTGGCGTAAAATAAGACGCTATAGATAAGTTTATTATGCTTAAAAATGCATTTATAAATTTTATTATTTTTTTTTCGGGCTTAAGAAATTTTAGGTAAAAATAAATAGAGATTATAAAAAAATTTATTGCCCATAATAATGGGTAAGGATGAATAGTAAGAGATCTAATAGTTGGTGATAAAATAAGAGCGCACAAAAAAAGAATTTTTGTATCAATTCTGATATTTTGATAATTTACTTCCAAAGATTTTAAAAAAAAGAACATTATACCAATAACAAATATAACATTAAGATATTTTAAATATTTGATCTCAAAACCTAAGTTTAAAAGCTGAGAAACAATTATGTAAAAAATAGGTGAATTCCGAGCCTTATTTTCGTTGCCATATTCTAAGATTGTTTTATTAAAATCGTCCCCGAATTTAAAAAAAAGTTCCTCATGGAACTTATAATCTAGATATGCACTACCTAAAGAGTCTTCATTAAATACAAAACTTAAAATAAATGAAATTAAAGTAATTAAAATACAAAATGAAATTATAATATAATTGCTTCTTTTTAATTTTAACATTTAAATATATATATATACATTATTATGAGAACAAAAATATATTGTGACATTGCTGATATAAAAACAATCAAATATTTCTCTAAAAAAAAAATTATTGATGGTTTTACGACAAATCCAAGTTTAATGAGAAAAGCTGGAGCAAAAGATTATGTTATGTATTGTAAAAAAGTCCTTAACGCTTGTAATAATAAGCCAGTTTCATTTGAGGTTTTTGCGGATGATTATTCATCAATGTTGCAGCAAGCTATAAAAATAAACTCTTGGGGCAAAAATATTTTTGTAAAAGTACCAGTAGTGAATTCTAAAGGTAAATTTATGGGTAAGATTATAAAAGAGTTAAATAAAAAAAAAATCAAAATTAATATTACGGCTGTTTATACTGCGAAACAAACCAAAAAAATCCTTAAAAAAATTGATAAAAAGACTGATATTATTATATCAATATTTGCTGGGAGAGCTGCTGATGCAGGTAAAGATCCATTACCAGAAATTAAGAAAAGTATTTCTATTTCGAAAAAATTTAAAAATGTAAAAATTTTATGGGCAAGTGTTAGAGAGCCTTATAATTTTATGCAAGCTAGACAAATAGGATGCCAGTTAATCACGATTCCACCAAATATAATTGAAAAGATAGAAAAATTTGGAAAGAGTTTTTCGAAGCTTACTCAGGAAACAGTAAAAACTTTTTTAAGTGATAGTAAAAAATCAAATTTTAAAATCTGATAGGATTGGTTGCGGGGGACGGATTTGAACCGCCGACCTTCAGGTTATGAGCCTGACGAGCTACCAGACTGCTCCACCCCGCGTTAAATTTAAATTCTGTTTTTAAGTTTATTTAGCTTCTTAACTCTTTTAATATTTTCTTGTAAAATTCTTTTTTTCTTTTCAGATGGTTTTTCATAATTATTTTTAAGTTTAATAATTTTAAAAAAACCATCTCTTTGGAGTTTTCTTTTTAAAACTCTCAAAGCTTGTTCAACATTATTATCTTTTACTTCTATTTTAATAAATACCTCCAAAAAATCGATTCAATATCACTTTTAAAAAAATATGTCTATTAATTTTCTTCATTAAATATTATTTACTCTTTGTTGTTTTTCTTTTTCCTTTTTTTCTCTTTTTATACGTCTTTCTGCTTTTTCTATAGCTTCAATTAAATCTTTTTGAGAAAAAAGATTTAGAGCAACAGGATCTTTTGGATTCAGATTATTATAATTCCAATAACTTTTGTTTCTAATTGATGTTACAGTATTTTTTGTAATTCCAACCAATCTTGCTATTTGAGAATCTTTAAGAATATTGTGACTTTTAATTAACCATAATGCAGAGTCTGGTTTATCTTGTCTTTTAGATAATGGTACATATTTTTTTATTTTCTGTTCGTTATTAGAAATTTCAATATCAGTGTTTTTTATTTGTAGTGGTCTATTCTCATCTTTAGAGGAAAGCTCAATTTCATTTCTAGAAAGTTGACCTGAAATTATAGGATTGTATGCCTTAATTCCTTTTGCAACTTCTCCATCCGCTATTCCTTGAATCTCAACTTCATGCATGTTACAAAAATTTGCAATCTGTTTAAATGTCAGCGTAGTATTTTCAACTAGCCAAACGGCAGTTGCCATTGGCATTAATGGGGTATTAGACATTAACTTTTCTTCTCTGATTTAAAATTTTGGAACTTTTTATTGAATTTACTTATTCTCCCTTTATCCATTAATTTCTGTTTTCCACCAGTCCAAGCAGAATGAGATTTAGGATCTATTTCTAACTTTAAAATCTCTCCCTCCTTGCCCCAAGTTGATTTAGTTTCAAACTGACTGCCGTCTGTCATTTCGACTTTAATTTGATGATAATCTGGGTGAATATTTTTTTTCATGTCGTGATTTATAACAAAACAAATTTTTAAAACAATTAAAAGTTGTCAAGTTTTTCTAACAGTTTTGAAGTAATATTGGTACTTGAGGCGATAATCTTAATGTTTTTATGGATTGAAAGATCAATATCATTAAGTGCTCCTCCTGCTTCTTTAATTAAGATAATTCCAGCAGCGATATCCCACAAATTCAAATTTTTTTGAAAGAAACCATCATATCGACCTGATGCAACATAGGCCATATCAAGTGCTGCACATCCAGATTTTCTATAAGGTAAATCTGGTTCATTATTAATTTTTCCTCCAGTTACGAACAAGCAATTATTAATTTCATTTTTTTTTGAAACTCTTATTCTGTGATTGTTAAAATAGGATCCATTATCTTTTTCAGCAAAAAACATCTCATTTTTTATTGGATCAAATATTATTCCTGAAATTATTTCTTCTTTTGATTTTAGCGCAATTGATATTGCAAAATGTGGTATTCCATGTAGAAAGTTAATGGTTCCATCAATGGGATCTATAATCCAGGTATTGTTCCTATCTTTATTATTTTCAACTCCATTCTCTTCACTTATAATTGAATAGTGAGGCTTCGCTTTTTTTAGTTCGTCGATAATTACTTTTTCAACTCTTAAATCAGAATTTGTTACAAAATCATTAGGCCCTTTTTTGGAAACTTGTAATTTTTCAATTTCACCAAAATCTCTTATAAGTATTTTTGAAGCTTTTTCTGTAGCTTTAATCATTATATTTAAATTGGCAGAAATTGATCTCATAAACTTAAATTTTTTTTATGTATTCGAGATTTCTAGTATCAACAATTATTTCATCACCAACTTCGATGAAAGGAGGGACTTGTATATTCAAACCATTACTTAATACCGCCGGTTTATATGAAGATGAAACTGTTTGACCTTTTAGTGCTGCATCAGTTGTATCAATTTTACAAGTTACTTGATTAGGTAAATCAATCGATAAAGGTGCATCATTATAAAAATTGATTGAAACTTTTAAGTTTTCTGTAAGCAGTTTGCCTTTTTCACCAATTATATCTTTTTTTATTTCTGTTTGCTCAAAAGATTTAGGATCCATGAAAAAATAATTACTTTCATCTTCATATAAGAAATTATAATTTCTTTCATCTAATGATGCTTTTTCAACTGTTTCACTCGATCTAAATCTTTCATTCAATTTAGTGTTTTTATTCAAATTCTTCATTTCTACTTGTGCAAATGCACCACCTTTGCCTGGTTTTACATGCTGAGTTTTAAGAACTTGCCATAAATCGTTTTTATGTTCTAGCAACATTCCAACTCTTATTTCGCCAGCGTTTATTTTCATTTCAAATTTTTAATCGCTTCTATTGGTTTTAATTTTTTATTATTCCAAATGTAGCCTGAAATAGCTAAAAAGTTAGCTTTATTCAATAGTAGTTTTTTATAATTATTAGAATTAATACCACCTATTGCAACTATAGGAGTTTTTGTCATCTTTCTCACTTTTTTTAGTAAGTTAATTGAGGCTTTAAATTTTACTTTTTTAGTTTTTGAAATATTGAATGCTCCTATAGCTAAGTAACTAGCTTTATTTTCTATAGCTTTTTTTGCTAATTTAATTGAGTTATGACAAGTAATTCCAATAATTTTGTTTCCAATAAATTTTCTTGCTTCCAAGATACTCATATCTTTTTGACCCAAGTGACAGCCATCAGTATTTAATTTTTTTGAGAGAAAAACATCATCATTTACTAAAAATTTAACATTGAATTTTCCACAAATTTTTTTGATTTTTTTTCCAATTATAAATTTTTTTTTGAAATTATCTTTTTTTAATCTTAATTGAAAAAAGCTAACTTTTTTAGAACTAAGAACCTCGTGCAAGTCATTATAGAAAGCACTGTTAATTTTTGATGGAGAAATTAGGTAAATGAATTTTTTACTATTATACCTCAAGATCTTTAGACCATTTGCTTTGAGCTGCTAGTGTATTCATTTTTGCTCGATGATTAAAAACTTTCTGAGTACCTTTAATGTCTTGGATGTTTTTTGACCAAAATTTTAAAGCACTTTGTTGAAGGGCTCGCCCATAAGAAAAACTCATTATAAAATTAGTATCATTGTATTTATTTATTAGGTTTAAATTTTCTGTTGCTTCAATTTCAGATTGACCACCAGATAAAAAAGCGATTCCAGGAACCTCTGTAGGAACAGAATTTCTCAAACATTTGAGCGTCAATTTAGCAACTTCTTCATTTGAAATTGTATTTTTAGATTTATTACCAGCTAAGATCATATTGGGTTTTAGAATAATTCCTTTTAAATCAACTTTGTGTAAAATTAATTCATCAAAACATCTTTTTATTACTTCTGAGGTTTTTTCATAACATTCATTTGCAGAATGCTCACCATCCATTAAAACTTCAGGCTCAACTATTGGAACCATTTTACATTCTTGAACCAGCGCTGCATATCTTGCTAATGAATGAGCATTAGATTGTATTGATAGTTTGCTTGGAAAATTTTTTGTGATTGTATAAACTCCACGCCATTTAGTAAATTTGGCCCCTAATTTGTGGTATTCTTTAAGTCTTTCTCTTAATCCATCTAAACCTTCTGTAATTTTTTCATCTGGTGATCCAGCTAAAACTTTTGCACCAGTATCAACTTTAATTCCTGGTGCACTACCCATTTTAGTAATCAATTCTGGTATTTTTATTTTTTTTGAAGTTTCTTGTTTAATTGTTTCATCGTACAATATTACTCCTCCAATGCATTCAAACATACTCGATGCGCTAAATAGCGTTTCTCTAAATAACAACCTGTTCTCTGGAGTCGAAGGAACATTTACATCATTTAATCTTTTGGTCATTGTTACTGTACTTTCATCAGCAGCTAAAATTCCTTTACCATTCTCAAGAATTTTTAATACTATGTTGTGTAATTCAGACATTTTGATTAAGGGCTTTTATACCAGGAAGTTCTCTTCCTTCAAGATATTCTAAAAATGCTCCACCAGCAGTTGAAACAAAGTTAAATTCTTGAATAACATCTAATTGATTTATTGAAGCTATTGTATCACCTCCACCTATTACAGAGTAAATTGTATTTTCTCTATTTTTTTTAACAATTGCTTTTGCAATTTCGTGACTTCCATTCGCAAAATTTGGATTCTCAAAATAACCTGCGGGACCATTCCATAAAACTGTTTTACTCGTTTTAACGATATCTTTTACTTTTTTAACTGTTTTTGGTCCAATATCTAAAATTAAGTCATTGTCCTCAATATCATCTAATTCTTTAACTTTTGAGTTATCATTCATACTTTTTCCAACTAAAACATCATCTGGAAAGATAATTTCACAGGGATGATTCTTCGAAGTTTCAAAAATTTCTTTTATAGCTGGGTCACAATTTACTTCTTTAATTGATTTCCCGATATTATGTCCCATATAATTTATGATGTTATTAGCCATTCCTCCAACAATAACAATATTATTAAATTTTGGGATTAAATTTTTAATGATACCGATTTTTGTCAAAATTTTTGATCCTCCGATAATACAAGTGATAGGTTTTTTAATTTCTGTTGTAACTTTTTTTAATGCGTTTATTTCGGTTTCTAATTGCAAACCAGCATATGATGGTAGAAATTCTGTGATTTTGCTCACAGATGCGTGTGATCTATGAGAACAAGAAAATGCATCATTTACATATAAATCAGCAAGACTAGCTAAATGTTTTGCGAATGACGCATCGTTTTTTTCCTCTTCTTTATAGAATCTTATATTTTCTAAAAAGATAATTTCATTTTGATGAGTTTTAAATAAATCTTTTTTTTTAAGTTTAAAAATATTGTCATTCAATAGCTTAATCTTTTTTTTTAGCTTTTTTTCTAAATTCTCACAAATTGGTTTTAGTGAGAGTATATTACTTACCTCACCTTTTGGTCTCCCAACATGAGAAATAATTATAATTTTCGATTTTCTCTCAATTAAAAATTTTATAATAGGAACAATCTTATTAATTCTAGTTTCATCAGTGATAAGTCCGCTTTTTAGAGGAACATTTAAATCGAGTCTTAGCAAAACTTTTTTTTGACTGAGATTTTTTAGGTCTTTTATATTATTCATCAAGAACTTTTGTAAATGTATTCTGCTATGTCACACATCCTGTTTGAAAAACCCCATTCGTTATCGTACCAAGCTGAAATTTTGCCCATATTTTTTCCAATTACCTTGGTTAAATCAGAATCAATTATTGATGAAGCTGGATTATGATTAAAGTCTATAGATACAAGTCTTTCTTTAGTAACTTCAATAATCTTATTTTTTTTGCTAAAATTATGAAACGCTAAATTAATTTTTTCGACAGTCAAATCTTTTTTAGTGCAAAAAACAAACTCAATTATGGAAACATTTGGCGTAGGAACTCTTAATGCAATACCCTCTAATTTTCCTTTTAAGGATGGAATAATTTCACCAATTGCTTTAGACGCACCAGTTGTGGTGGGTATTATTGATTGGCTTGCAGATCGAGCTCTTCTAGGATCTTTATGAGAATTATCTAAAATTCTTTGATCAGTTGTAAATGCGTGGATAGTTGTCATAAAACCTTTTTCTATTTCAAAATTTTCATTCAAAACATGAACTACTGGGGCAAGACAATTTGTTGTACATGATGCAGCAGAAATTATTTTGTCGTTTTTTTTCAGTTCTGACTCATTTACTCCATATACAATAGTTTTATCTGCATTTTTGCAAGGAGCTGAAACAATAACATTTTTTGCTCCATTATTTAGATGAGGTTCTAATTCATCTTTTGAATTAAATTTACCCGTGCATTCAAAAACATAATCTACATCAAATTTTTTCCAATCAATTTTACTTAAATCTGTTTCTTGACTAAATGTTATTTTATTTTTGTTTATGATTAGATGTTTGTTATCAAAACTTATATCTGCATTGAATTTTCCGTGGACAGAGTCATATTTTAATAAATTTGAGCAAGTTTCAGAATCTGTTCTATTATTTATATGTTTAATTACAATATTTTTATTACCGTTCTCTACTATAGATCGAATAATCATTCTTCCGATTCTTCCCATCCCATTTATCCCAATTTTTATTTTCATAATTTTTCTTTGATCTTCTGTACTATGTTATCTGCATCCAATCCAAAATGATTATAAATTTTTTTATATGGTGCACTTTTTCCAAAGTCGTTTATTCCAAAATTTAATCCTCCTGTACCAGTATATTTTTTCCAATAATTTGTTTCAGAGGCCTCTATTGAAACCACCAAGTTGGTTTCTGATAAAATTTTTTTTTTGTATTCTTTATTTTGTTGATCAAATAATTCCTGACAAGGCATTGATATTATTTTGGAATAGATACCATCTGTGGCCAATTTATGACCTACGTCACTGGCCAAACTAGTTTCAGATCCACTTGCTAAAATTGTTACATTTATACTCTGTCCAGTTCTTAAAATTTCATAAGCACCTGCAGAAGATTGATTTTTTGATGAATTTTTAAGCCTTAGTGGATTAATTCCTTGTCTAGTTAGAGCTATTACACTTGGAGTATTTTTACTTTTCACCGCTAATTGCCAGCACTCAAAAGTTTCAATCGTATCTGCTGGTCTAAAAACATTTAAATTTGGAATAGATCTTAAACTTGTCAATTGCTCGATCGGTTGATGAGTTGGACCATCTTCACCTAAGCCAATGGAGTCATGAGTAAAAACGTAAACTACTCTTTGTTTCATCATTGCTGCTAATCTTATTGACGGCTTGCAATAATCACTGAATATTAAAAATGTACCTCCGTATGGTATTAAATTACTATGTAGTGCAATGCCATTCATTATTCCACACATCGCATGCTCTCTAACTCCATAGTGAATGTAGTTTCCAGAAAAATCATTAGGTTTTATAATTCTATGATTTTTAGTTTTTGTATTATTTGACCCTGCTAGATCAGCCGAACCGCCAATTACATTTGGGAGTTTTGTCAAAATATTTAAGAACATCTCAGATGATTTCCTTGTAGCAATAGGTTTTGGGTTTTTTAAATAATCGTTTGTTATTTTTTTAATCAAATTTTTTATTGAGCTTAAATCCTTAAAATTAGACAAAGCTTTATTATATTTCATTTCATGCTTTTTTGCTTTTTGTGAAGATTTTTCTCCAATTTTTTTCCACTCATTTAACAGTTCACTAGGTATATTGAAAGGTTCATAAATCCATTTAAGTTTTTTTCTAACTAGGTTGACTTCATTCTCCCCTAAAGGACTTCCATGAGACGAAGCTTTACCACTTTTGTTTGGTGATCCATAACCTATTTTTGTTTTACAAGAAATTGCAATTGGTTTGGCGGATTTTTGAGCTTTCTTTAATGCCCTTGAAATTTCTTTATAATTATGACCATTAACTTTTAAATAATTCCAACCGTAACTCTTAAATCTTTTTTCATGATTATCAGAAACTGCTAAACTTGTAGGGCCATCTATAGATATAGAGTTATCATCAAATAGAAGAATAAGATTTTTTAATTTCAAATGGCCAGCCAAACTTAGAGTTTCATGGCTTATTCCCTCCATTAAGCATCCATCGCCAGCTAATACATATGTTTTGTGATTTATTATTTTTTTTCCAAATTTTTTTTTTAAAATTTCTTCTGATATTGCAAAACCAACTGCATTTGATATTCCTTGTCCTAGTGGACCAGTAGTTGTCTCTATCCCAGTGTTGGGGTGATATTCTGGGTGACCAGCACAAATAGAATCTAACTGTCTAAAATTCTTAATGTCATTTAAGGATACACTTTTGTAACCAGTTAAATAAAGGAGACTGTAAAGCAACATAGATCCATGACCTGCAGATAAAATAAAACGGTCTCTATTAATCCAACTGGGATTTTTCGGATTAAAATTTAAAAAATCCTTGAATAAAACTGTTGCTACATCTGCCATTCCCATGGGCATCCCTGGGTGTCCAGAATTAGCTTTTTGAACAGCATCAATTGACAAAAATCTAATGCAATTGGCCAAATCTCTATATTGTTTGCTCAAAAATTATCCTGTCTAGACTAAGAAGAT
>TARA_B100000963_G_scaffold33927_1_pt1 | contig 13356 bp, 9 predicted proteins | sample TARA_B100000963 | Tara Oceans TARA_B100000963 (sample SAMEA2622097) | marine metagenome | biome: marine biome (ENVO:00000447); feature: surface water layer (ENVO:00002042); material: "saline water (ENVO:00002010), including plankton (ENVO:xxxxxxxx)" | depth 5 m | reverse complement strand
CAAAAACCTCGGGAATCGCCGCATTCTCACAAGACTCCCGAGCGACCCGCCTTCGAACGACACCAATGGACCGTGGACGGTCAGACCTATGGACTGTATTGGGGCGACGTCCACCGCCATACCGACGTTTCCAACTGCCGGACGGGATTCGACGGATGCATCTTAGATCACTTCCGCTATGCCTATGACTTGGCCAAGATCGATTTTCTCGGAACCTCCGACCACACCGACGTCGGAAAACCCTATCATCCCTATGAGTGGTGGCACAATCAAAGGATGCACGACGCCCTGCACAGCCCCGGTCACTTCAACACCGTCTACGTCTATGAGCGCGAACAACGCTGGCCATGGGGACACCGCAATATCGTTTTCGCTCATAGGGGTGGACCCATCGTCTACATCAAACGCACTCTCTACCTTGAATCACCCTGGCAAAGGACCTTCCCCGTGGAAACCAACGCTTCGGCGGAAATCTCTCCCTACGAACTCTGGGATCTGCTCAAAAAATACGGTAAACCCGTGGCTGCCCTCAGTCATACTGGGGCAACCGGCATGGGCACGGATTGGAAAATCTACGAAAAGTTCGATTACAGCTCCGAAAACGTCGTCGAAATTTATCAGGGAGCCCGAGTATCCTACGAGGCAGCCGGAGCTCCGCAGCCAACCGTTGGCCTAAGACCGGGAGCCAGCATGAATTCTCTCGGCAAAGCGCAAAGCAAACCAACCGGCCCAATCATGGACTTTGGGAAGCATGCGAATGGAACCTATCAGACGGCTCTGAGCGAGGGGTATAACCTTGGGGTTTTCGCCAGTTCCGACCACATATCGCAGCACGCCAGCTATGGTGGAGTCTTCTGTAAGAAATTCACCCGTGAAGGGATCATTGAGGCGATGGACAATCGCCGTACCATCGCCGCCACCGACAAGATTTACCTGAATTTCACCTGCAACCAAAAACCCTTGGGTTCCTTCATCCAAACCAAGACTAATCCCGAATTTTGGTTAAAGGTGGATGGAACCTCTGATTTCAAGCGAATCACGATAGTCCGTAACGAAAAGGATTGGAAGCACTTCAATGATTTTGATGGAAAGGTCTTTGAGAAATCCTTCCTTGACCCAAAAATGATCGATGGCGAAAACCGTTACTACGTTCGAGTCATTCAAAGAGACGGCAACATGGCATGGTCCTCTCCCGTCTGGGTCACCCAGCGATGACTTTCCGCTCCCTCTTCCCTGGGACGGGAAAGGATTGCCTTATTTCCATTGACTCTTGGCCAAAAGACGTGAGCGTCCATGAATGCTCTTCATACAACGAACCCTGACCGCCGCAGCCTTGCTTGCCGGTTTTCTTTTCACGACTTCCCTTTCTCTCGGACAACCGGAAAAGGGCAAAGCCGATTCCTCCATTGAGGAAGCCAAGCTCTATGAAGCCATTGGGATGATGTTCGCCCAAGGTTCCGGTCTGGGCAGGATGCAGTTCACGGACAAACAAGTCGATCTGATTTTGGCAGGCATGAAAAAAGGAATCACATTGGGTAAGATGCCCCCCGAGTTCGAAGCTCTGCAACCCAAGGTTCAGGCGATTATGATGGAAAAGATGCAACTGGCCAGGCAAGCCGAACAGGCTGAGATGGCCAAAGTCGCCGAAGAGAACAAATTCAAGGGCGAACAGTTCCTCGCTCTCTTGAGTAAGCGGGAGGAGGTTCTCAAGGATCCGAGTGGTTTTTACTATGAGATACTACGAAAGGGCGAAGGCGATAGCCCAACCATGAGCGACACCGTCCGGCTTCATTACCACGGCACCCTCATTGACGGTACCGTTTTCGACAGTTCGGTGGACCGCGGACAACCGGCGAGCTTTCCCATGAACGGGGTGATCAAGGGATTCTCGGGTGGCTTGACCAAGACTGAAGTGGGCGGGAAGATCCGGATTTACATACCCAGCGAACTTGGCTACGGGGACAACCCCCGCCCTGGTGGCAAGATCAAACCCGGAGATACGCTAATCTTCGAATGCGAGTTGCTCGGGGTGAATTGAACAGGATTTCCCTCGCCCATTCGCATTTCTAAAGTGACACCTACCCTTCTGCGCCTGGTACAGCGTACCACGGCTTAAGTTCCTCAATCAGAAGATCGGTTCTTTTTTTCACACCCTTGGTGTTCAGGTGATAATAGGTATCATGAAAAAATTCACTGCCTAGCATTGAATCCTCGGCTTTGCCAATCACCGGAACCGACAAATCTTCCCAAAATTCCCGAATCCTTTGGATATTCTCCCTTGGTATTCGGTTTTTCAGATAACTCGGATGAGCGAAGAGGTTGGGCCAAGAGGCCAACACTTCTACGTTCATGGAGCGACAATACCCAAGAAAGTCCATTATTGTTTTCCGCGCTTCGCTTGACACGATTAGCTCCGTGCAAAGAGAGGCCAAGGGTTGTTTCAGTAACTCTTCCTCCGAGGTGACGACGCCTGCGTTCGAACGAACGTTGCCCCCGGCATCAAAATCCCAGGAACACTTGTAAATCAGTGGATCGGCGTAGGGATTCAAATGGGTCATCAAGGAATCACGCAAGTGGCCGAAAGGTAGGCTCAAGCTCAAAAGAACTTGATCGAGAAAGGGATAGTTTTCGTAGATTTCCCTTTGTGGGCCGAAAAGCAGATTGAGGTAAGTGATGTTTTGATCCCTTCTCTTAAAACGATAGAGCCCGTATTCCCAACAAAAGAGAATCCTGTCACCTTCGGAAAGGCTTGGCCGGAGCGCGGAAAGAATGATCTCCGGACCGATTCCCGCAATGCAACCGAAGTTTACGAATTCCTGTCCAATGCTACGACCCATTCTTACCGTATCGATACCAAAGGCAACGTTCGAACCGCCAACCACCAAAGTCTTCGAACCTTTCCCCGGCTTTTCCGCCGCTTCCATCTTCCGTTCAATAATCGATTGAGAGAAGATCGCATTGGGAAGCGGTCGGTCACTGATTAGTTCCAGAGAGACAACCCAGGTCGTCGCGGCCAAAATCAAACCGCTCAACAGAGAAAGGCACCGTTTGATTTCAATGACTTTCATCAAAAGCGAAAATAGAGAAATTCATGTGTGGTTTGCTCAAAGGACACCTTGATTCCCCAGAAAAGCAGAACCGAACAAAGAAGAATGATCATATTCGAAGGAACGCGCAGCGGGCTGTTTGCATCCTTCGCAAGGCCTACAATCTTGAGCGAATTCGGCATGAACCAAACGATGATTAGGGAAAGCAGGAAAAGGGGGAGGATTGAAAAATTCGTCACCTGGTTGGGAATCAATCCATTGAACCTGAAAAGATCGTTGCTGCCCGAAAAGCCTAGAGAACGAGGTAAATCGATACCGTTCAACCCAATCATGGAATGAAGCATTGAAAATGCACCTTGGAAATCCTGACTTCTGAAAAAGACCCAGGCAAAGGTAACGAAGGCAAAGGTAAGCAACCGGTTGACCGACAATCGCCAAAAGGGTTGACCATCCGTTTTCCCCCGCTCTTGAGCAAAGGCTCTGGTAAGATGATTAAACCCGATGAAAAGTCCGTGGAGGAGTCCCCAGAATACAAAGGTCCATGAAGCCCCATGCCACAAACCCCCAAGAAGCATGACCAAAGTCGCATTAAGGAAGCTCCTTTTTATTCCAAGCCGGCTTCCTCCAAGAGGTTTGTACAGGTAGTCCCGCAGAAATTCCGAAAGAGTCACGTGCCATCGACGCCAAAAGTCGACCACATTGACCGCCTTGTAAGGGGAATCGAAATTGAATGGCAGTCGAATGCCAAGAAGCAGACCCAGACCAATGGCCATGTCCGAGTAAGCTGAAAAATCAAAATAGATTTGGAGTCCGAACGCCGTGGCTCCGAGCCAAGCCTCAACCATGGAAAGAGTGCCGCCGGTTGACGAAGATTCAAATATCGGCTCGACCAGGGGACGAATTCCGTCTGCCATACAGGCTTTTTTGAAAAGACCAATGGAGAAGAGGCAAAGGCCAATCCAAAAGGCCTGACTGCTCAGTTTCCCCAAACGACCTTCGCGCAACTGAGGAATGATTTGCTGGCAACGAACGATGGGACCCGCAATCAACTGTGGAAAGAAAGACACGAAGACAGCGTAGTGGGTAAAGGAAGGGCTGGTCATTTTTCCCTTCCTGACATCGACCAAGTAGGCGATTTGCTGAAAAGTGAAAAAGGAGATGGCTAGAGGAAGAGAAAGATTCAGCGAGTGTTCGAAACCCAAACTGCTTGTCAGGAAATCGGCATATTTGAAGACCGCCAAAACGCCCAAATTGCAAACTATCCCAAAAGTGAGAAAATGGGCGGCGGATCGGTTGCCGACCTTTCTTTGAATTGCCGAACCGAGCCCAAAATTGAGCAGGATGGAAAATGTTAGCAGCGGAAGGTGCTCCCACCCATGAAATCCGTAAAAGAAAAAGGATGCCAAGATGATCCACCAAGAAGAAAGGTGAGGTGATCCGGCCCGCAAAAGGAGGATGCCAACGAAAACTATGGGTAGAAAGAGAAAAAGAAAGGACTGCTCATTGAAAAGCATTTATCCAAGAACAAGTTCCGGGGTTCCCAGAACGTCCATCATCGGATCAATGCCCAAACCGGGGTTCTCGGACGAAGCCATCCTGCCCTTGACCCGTTGAGGGGCGCCATCTGCAAGAGGTTGCGTAACGTAACTGTTGAAATCGGTTGCCGTGAAAAGAAATTCCGGGGGCGTGCTATGAGCGAGGTGCGAAATCGCCGCAGTCACGATATCTCCGCCCCAGGTGTCTTCCAGAGTCATGGCGATTCCCAGGGAAACGCACAAGTCTCGGGCCTGCTTGGCCCGAGTCAGTCCGCCGAATTTGCTGATCTTTACGTTGACCACGTCCATCGCCAAATCATGCGAAGCTCGAAGGATCTCCGGTATTCCATCAACCACTTCATCGAGAACGAAGGGCAGGTCCGTATGCTTCCGTACGGACAAGCAATCCTCATAACGCAGACAAGGCTGTTCAACGTAGACGTCAAGATCCTGGATTGCATGTACGACACGCATGGCCTCGTGCCTGAGCCAACCCGTGTTGGCATCGGCAACCAATTTATCCCCCGGTTGCAATTGCGAGGAAACCTGACGAATTCTCTCGATATCGGTATCAGCGTCACCGCCCACCTTTAACTGGAACCGTCGATACCCTTCCGCCCGGTAATCCGCGACTTTTTGCGCCATTTCCTCGGGTCTCTCCTGTGAAATTGCCCGGTATAGAACGAAATCCTCCCCATAAGCTCCCCCCAACAAGGCGCTGACAGGAAGTCCGGTGGCTTTACCCAGAAGATCCCAACAGGCCATATCCAGCGCGGATTTCACATACGGATGACCTTTCATTACATGATCCATCCGGCGATTCAACTTCTCCAGTTGCAAAGGATTTTCGCCTATCAGGCTCGGACCCAGTTCCTCAATGCCTATCCTGACGCCTTTGGCATAGGATGGAAGGTAAACGGGACCAAGCGGACAAACTTCCCCAAAACCGGAAACTCCCTGATCGGTCTCAATCCCCACTACGGTGGAATCGAAGGTCGTTACCGATTTACCGCCCGACCACTTGTAATCTCCCTCGTGAAGAGGCAAATCGACCTGCCAAACCTTGATTTTGGAAATCTTCATGCCTGAGCTCCCGGCCAATCCGCCCACCAATCCTTGAACACTCTCCACTGAGCGCGCAGAAAAGCAAGTTGGGATGAGCTCAGTTGATCCGATGGATTCAATTGTCTCGTGTATGCCGGAAATCCCTCAAGAACCATAAGCTCCTTATAATAGAGAACCAAATCCGGGCCTTCGTCGAATTTCGAAAGCACAGCCAGAGCGGAATCCAATTCCTTCGCCAGACGAAGCGACTCCGAATTCCCGCGAATGGCCTCTTGGCAAAGTTCGATTAAGCGAAGCGTTGGCTTCGGCAAGGCATTGCCGACTCCGGTAATCGCCCCAACCGCTCCGCAGTTTACGAAGCCATGAAAAACCTGTGTGTCCACGCCCACCATCAATGCCAGTTCGCCCTCTCCACTGGTGATGCGTTCGGCCGCATAAGTGAGTGAGTCCGCACCACCGAATTCCTTGAACCCAACCAAGTTCGAATGATTCGCCCGCAATTCGAAGAACAGGTCCGCCTTGGTCTCAAATCCATAGTAGGGGCTATTGTAAATGACCGCGGGCAAATCCCTCCCTGCCTCCAAAACCTTGGAGAAATGAGCGGCCTGGGCACTAGGTGAGCTTCCGCGGGAAAGAACTCGGGGAATGACCATAAGGCCTGCAGCCCCGACCTCTTGTGCATGAGAGGCATGAGAAGCCGCAGTCGCGGAATTCTGAGCTCCGGTTCCCACCACGGTGGGCACACCCGACTGAACCAATCTCCGAACTCCCTCCTGCCTCTGGGCATCCGTAAGCAAAGGCCAATCCCCCATCGACCCGCAATAAATCACCCCATTCATCCCTTCGTTCAAAAGACGCTTGGCCGTTTCAACCAGACAATCGTAATCGGGAGACCGATTCTCCAGACAGGGAGTCATTAAGGCAGGCAGGCATCCTTGGAATATGGAATGGGGGGATGAGCTCATGGAAGTTTGATCCTAGGTTTTCCGACCATCATCAATCAACGGCAAAATCTAAAACCTAGTCGGAGAGAATGCCAAGGGATCCACATGCAAAGAGTCTCCGCAAAGCATCTCCTTGATGAGACGGCCGGTGGAAGGAGCCAAGCTTAAGCCAAGCATATTGTGGCCCGTTGCGAGGTAGGCATTCCTGAAAGCGGGAACCTGGCCCACGATAGGCAGACTATCCCAAGTCATCGGACGCCAACCGTACCACACGTCTTCCGCGGGCCCATCGACTCCGGTCCGAAGAAAAGGCCGCGCGGAATCCCGAAGCAATTGCAGCCTATGTTGGGGAATCGATTCGTCATAACCAACGAATTCCATCATCGAGCCAAGGCGGAACCCTTCTTCAAAAGGGGAAACGCCTATCTTTCGCTCAGGAAAAAGCATGGGGTGCTTGGGAGAATACTGCGGTCTGCTCATGGTGAGCGAATAACCCTTTCCCGGCTCGATGGGCAGGGAACAGCTCAAACTATCAGACCAGCGCGCGCTCCAGGCTCCGAGGGCGAATACAAATCCATCGGCTTTCATGGTTTCGCCCGAAACCACCAAGTGAGAAATCCTGTCGGATTGACGGACAACCTCTTGCAGTTCACGCCCTTCAAGAAAGTTTACCTTTCTTTCCTTCAAACGAGCGACCCAGGTTCGATTCAATTTTTCGGGATTCAACGAGGTGTCGTCCGGATAATGGTAGGCGCCCGCCAAGCCGGCATTCAAACCGGGATCAAAATCGGTCAGAGACGAACCATCGACGAATGTCGCCGAGACTCCGAAATGTTCGCTTAGCATCCGGTCGGTCTCCGAAAAGGATTTCAGCCCCCCTTCCGTCTCAAAGACATAAAGCAATCCACGCTCCTGCCATTCGCACTCCAAGGCGCATTCATTCATCAGGGTATGATACTCCTCCATCGATGCGTCCAGGATCGCCTGCAGGTGCTTGCCTGCCTCGAGGACCTGACGGTGGGTGCACCGCTTGGCGAACTGCCACATCCATTGCCACAAGGCAGGACTGGGGCGGAATTTAAGGTGAAAGGGAGAATGCTCATTAAAAAGCGACTTCAAAGCCACACCAATTGCTCCCGGTTCGGTCAAGGGAGGAATGTGACTCGGACAGACGTACCCACAGTTGGCCCGCGAACAGGCCCCTCCAATCTTTCCCTTATCGATGACGGTCACCGCGAAACCCGCTTCCGAAAGATAATGGGCGCAGGCAATGCCGACGATGCCTCCGCCCACCACAATAACCTTTTCTTCGGCACCCATTAAAGGTCTTTTGGGAAACCCTTGGCAAAGGGGTCTTGCTCAGCAAACAACAGTTCTCCCCGGGCAGTCTCATAAGCCGAGCCCACGATCGTGGGAAGAACGCTTGATTCCTCACAATACTCATAGGACGCCTCGAAAAGACTGCCTACAATGCTTTCCTGAACCCAGGTATCACCTGGCTCAAGAAGACCGTCCGCTGCAAGACAGGCTAGTTTTGCGCTTGTCCCGGTACCGCAAGGCGATCGGTCGAAGGCGCCGCCTGGGCAAAGAACGAAATTTTTTTCATCAGCAACTTCCGTGGACGGTGGACCGCAAAGCTCGATATGATCGATCCGAGCTTCTCCTTCTCCAGTAATCCCCTCTCTGTCGAGAGCGGCGCGTATCCGTAGGCTTAGCTCAGTCAATTCTCTGATTCCCTTTCTCTCCAAGGGAAGAGGGCTTTGCTTGACCACAAAAAACCAGTTCCCACCCCATGCGACGTCCCCTTGTAAAGTTCCGTATCCTGCAACCCTGAGATTCACCCCCTTTCGATACCGGCGACTGGGGACGTTGCGAACGGCCGCCCGATGATCGTCCAAAAGCTCGACCTCCACCACGCCCACCGTGGTTTCCAGTCGAAATACACCTGGATTGATCGCACCGATGGATTTCAGGGTGACCGCCAATCCGATCGTTCCATGTCCGCACATCCCCAGGTATCCGACGTTATTGAAAAAAAGGACCCCGGTCTCGCAGGATGGATCATAAGGCTTGCACAAGAGAGCTCCCACCAAAGCGTCCCATCCTCTGGGTTCCTCAATCACCGATCGACGAAACCCATCAAAATGAAGCCTGAGCCTTTCGGCTCGCTCGGGAAGAGGACCCGAGCCCAAATCCGGACCGCCCTCAAGGATCACGCGAGTGGGCTCTCCTCCGGTATGGGAATCCAGGTACTTTATTTTATTTTTCATCTCTCCGGAACGAATTCAAGGAAGAGTCGTCTGCAAGGTCGCCTCGGCGAAAGCCTTGCCAATCCGAGCCATGGTTTTGGCACTTCCAAAATAATGGTAACCCCCATTAGACCGAGCAATTTTGGCATAAGCTTCATCCTCCGCAGAAATGAGCTTCCTCCGATATTTCTCTAGGTATTCCTTTTGCTCAGAAACCGTCATCGAACCATCCCGATTCGGATGATCCTTGTGACTGTTTTTAAGAAAGCCCGCCATCTGCTTCACCCGCTCCTGGTTGTCTTCAAGCTCCTTGAGACGCATATCCCAAAATTTGGCCGTTCTCACCGCAAACACGTTTCCCTTAAATTCCGGCATCAAGGAGGGGGCTGCCATTGCCTCACGAAACGCTCCATGGATCGGGACATACCTCTGGCTCGCGTATTGCTCCAAAGGTCCGCCCACACCCATTACCCCGATTACGAACTTCATCTTCGGCGCCTCAAGATCCTTTCGGACATCTCTGATAAAATGCGCCAAGCAATCGGTGTAGGCATCATATCCACCCGGTTGACCACGGTTCGGGTAAGTCCCGCTTGCCACCATATCATTCCAACCCTGAAACCAGACAAAACCGGCAAGCTCATATCCTTTCTCTTCGTTGTATCCAGGATAGACCCGCTTGACGTCAGAGAGCACTTTCCTTACGTGGTCCATCATCAAACCATAGAATTTACCCGTTTGTTCAGCCTTTTCAGCTTTTACTTCCCTTAGGTCTTTTCCGCGTCGTCTGAAGTTTTCCAATTCCCCTTCGTTGAAAACGTAGGGCCCCGCGGAAGGAGGACGAAAATCCGTATGAATCGATTTCCCGCCCCATGCCGTTTTGATAATCAGAATAGGCTCATTCAATGCCTTCTGGGCATAAATCCCAAAAGTAAATTCAGGACCGATTTTTTCTCCCAATTCAGAGGGCACCCCACGAGAGCCATAACCGGCGGTAAGTTTACCATATCCTTCGCCCATCTTATCTCGCCCACCCGTGAAATAGGAAATCCAGACGTTGTGACAAATTATCGGACTTCCGGAAGCATCCACCATCTGCTTGTAAATAGGCTTCGTAACCGGGTCCAGTTTCATTGCCTCGAAGGTACTGATCTTGGCATGCCCTTCCATGTTCGACTGACCACAAAGAATGAAGACTTTCAATGGATTATGATTTGCCAGGGTCACTAAATGTAAAAAGCAGGAGAGCGAAAAAGTCAGAGTAATGAGTGATAATTTATTCATTTTAATTGATCAGATGGAAAGTTTTGGGATTTCAGGTCTTATGTAAGAGAATTGTTATTTCTTCTTTTTTTTAGCAGGTTTAGCGATTTTTTCGTTCAGTACTGGCTCCACCAACCCGTCACTTGGTTGATTCCAGAAACGATAAGGATCATCATGCTTCCTCATTTGTTTCAATAACAAGGCTTCCATCTCTTTCAATTTGGAGGAATGCTTTGATTGGTCAGCTAAGTTGACCTGATGTTTCTTTGGCTTTACTCCAATCGATGCAATCACATCGGGATTATGATGTTCGATGATAAATTCTAAAGGATTCTCCTTCAGATTAAAAAGCTGCGTATGTTTCTCTCCAGTTTTGGAAGTCTCGTACTTGATCAACTTCCAATCTCCTTTTTGAATGCTGCGCATCCCCGGACGTCCTCCTCCGCAATAAACCCCGTAAACAGTCTCTCTTACCTGATCTTTCTTACCCATTAATATAGGCATAAAGCTTAAGCCTTCTGATGTGGCGGGCACTTCAATATTTGCCAACTCACAAAGGCTGGCAAGTACGTCCAAAAGATAAATATTACCGGGCACCCGACTTTCGGGCTTGATCCCGGGTCCCTTGACAATGAAAGGCACCCGCCAGGTGTGATCATATAGATTCTGCTTTCCCTGCAAACCGTGTCTGCCGATAGCCATTCCATGATCTGCGGTGTAAATGACGTAAGTATTTTCCAGTTCTCCCATTTCCTCAAGCTTATCGAGCACTCGCCCTATCTGGATATCGATATTTTCACTGCAGGCATATTCACGACCCATTTCATTTCGAATGGTTCTTTCGTCCCGGTTCTCCCAAACCCCCTTGACCGACACCTCATCCCGAACGGTCGTATGACCATGATCAAATGGATGAAGGGGCAACCAGTTGATCGGAAGCCCCGGCTGCCTCGGATTTGCCGGGGGAAGACGGTTTTGGTCCGTGTGATTGGTCGCTCCGTACTTTTTGAGTAATTCCGGTTTGCCGTCACGCACATCGTGCGGATGACTGAATCCGAAATAAATTAGAAACGGATCCGCATCCTTTGATTTCTCCCTGTTCACAAGGTAATTCATAACCTGTTCCCCATGCCAATGACTTCCAGTTTCATCAGTGCCACCACGCCGAGTACCATCGTGGCGAACGGAGAAAAGTTTATTGGCAGCGTCATAACTGTTACCGTTCTTGCAGGTTCGCATGGTATCGTATCCCGCGGCATTAAAAACGGCAGGCAATGAATAATTCGCCAAGTCCGGAGGAACTTTTTTTGGATCGTTCACATGTGGATTCATGACGCGACCGGGCTTATCGGGAATATGCCAGACTGTCCTACCGGACATCACCATATGGCGAGAAGGCGTACAAACTCCTCCCACCCATGCACCCATGTGAAACGCCCGGTTAAAAACCATTCCCTCCTTTGCCAAACGATCAATGTTCGGCGTATCGAGAGTGGATCTGGGGTTATAAATCCTTAAGTCCAGCGGAGACTGATCGTCCACGATGACAAAAAGGAAGTTGGGTTTTTTTTGGGCTCCTACCGAGGAAAGCAAAAAGAAAAATACAAGAATTGGATTCACTTTAATCATTATTTTATTCTTTGGTTATCGTTTTGGGCGCATGATGATTATTCTGACACAATTTTTTCATCCTCATACTTCCCTATGCTTACTTGGAGAAAATTGGGATGGGAAGCACGTAATGCGAACCCTAAGACCTTTATCCCTTTGCCGAATGGCTAAAACTGGAAAGTCCAGCCAAGCTTTGCCACCGCTTCCGTCTTGGTTGTACGAAAACTTCCGTAATCTCCATCCTCCTCTCGTTCGAATCCTTTGTTCAGAACAAGAAAAAGATCACTTCCGGATTGGATGATATAACGGATTCGGCAATTGACCCCAATTGTTTCCGACTGATTGTCATACTGGGCGATACCATTGAAGGAAAGCTGTGTGGTCGGAGTCACCCGCAACCCGAGTGATCCGGTCAGCACTTCAAAATCCTCCTGAGGCAACCGGGCAAGAGTCGATTCGACTTCACAATCCAACTGAAGGAATCTGGATGGTCGCCAGGAGAGCTCGAGTTCTCCCCGCATCGAGCTTCCACCATAATAGTCTCCGTAGGAGAGCTCGATCTCACCAAAAACGGAACGGTCGCTGCTTGAACGAAATTCCAAGTCGAAATCGATTCCCCGATACTCATCAACGGGTACCGCCAAAGAATCGATGATCTCGAACGACTCCCTCAGAATTTCACGTTCGAATTCCACTTCAAAACCAAGATAGTCGCCTTCCAAAGTCCGTACGCCAATCACATTCCATTCCAACTCCTCCGAATCCAAATCACCATCGAGCCATTCGTACCGATCATACTCCGCCCCCATCGAAAGATCCTCCAACCAGTCGCTTTCCGTTTGTTCGAAAAAATATGTGAAACCTAACCCAAGAGACTGTCCGCCACGCCTCCTTACGAAACCAAGTGCCGGTTCGAAGTCCTCTCCCGTCCTGACCCAATGCCCTACTGCCTTAAAAGGATAGTTTGGCAAGGAAAAATGGGTTCCGACAACCTCGTCCGAGCTTTTGTTCTCGTCATCGGTGCCCATGTAAAAACTATGCCAGGAAACGCTTTGGCCTTTCCACCAGTCACTGGACCTTAAGTTCAAGTCGATCCCGACCAAATGGTTGTCGAGGTTACTTTGAGGGTCCCCATGCGTGAAGATAGTTCCCACTTTTGATTCTTCAAAAAGATCATAAGTGAAACGACCCACGATTGCCTCATCCGAGTCAAGCTCCTCAAACTCATCCAGTCCCATGCCCAAAAGTCCGACTCCAAGGGGGCCCAATCTTCCTGTGAGCTTAGCGCCCGCAGTCACGTCAATTTTTGATCCGTTGCCGGAAAGTCCAATGGTGCGCGAATGGAAGGCCAAGGGGCTTCTCTCCAAGCCCCCGAAGGAAAACTGATCGGACCCTTCGAGGAAAAAATCACGCTTTTCCGGGTAAAAGAGAGGGAAGCGACTCAAGTTGACTCGTTGCTGATCGACTTCCGTCTCCGCAAAATCGGTGTTGTAGGTAAAGGTTGCGGTCAGACTGGGCGTAAGGTCGTAAAACAAGTCAAAACCGCTTTCGAAATCCTCATCCTCCCGCGAATCCTCGGAAATCCACTGGGCGGAGAGATAGGGTTTGAAATCAATGCCTTTTCCCCGGTTCAAGTCCGACA
>TARA_B100000963_G_scaffold340575_1_pt1 | contig 13384 bp, 18 predicted proteins | sample TARA_B100000963 | Tara Oceans TARA_B100000963 (sample SAMEA2622097) | marine metagenome | biome: marine biome (ENVO:00000447); feature: surface water layer (ENVO:00002042); material: "saline water (ENVO:00002010), including plankton (ENVO:xxxxxxxx)" | depth 5 m | reverse complement strand
TTCACTACCTGAACAATTATATACACGTTTGGCCATACCATAAAGATCTTCGCCTATTTGTTCGACTGTTTTAGGTTTATCACTTCCAGTAACAAGATAAACATTATTATTACTACAAAATTCTACAAAGAATTTTTTAAAATCATCATCAATCTTACCTCGACTTGGTGTAAGTGTTCCGTCTACATCAAATATAAAATTATGCACAAACTCTTCTCCTTAGATCACTTGAACTAAAACGGTGATCTCTTTTATTAAAATGTATATCAATATCACGTTTACGACAAATATCTTTTCCTGTAAAATCTTTGTCGCGATATTCTTCTCCTAATATACGTACATTGATAGGGTACATAGAAAGAATATCTTCTAAATCTTCTTCTGTACCGTATGGAATAATTTCATCTACATATTCTACACCTTTTAATTGAGTGTAGCGTTCAACTACAGTTTGTATAGGTGCATTCTTTTCTGCTCTATCTATACTTGGATCAACCTGTAATCCACAAATAAGATAATCACATTGTTCTTTTGCTTCACGTAACATTATTATATGTCCAGCATGTAATAAGTCAAATGTTGAACAAGTAAAACCTACTTTCATTAGTGACTCCTCTTTCCATCAAACACACAAACAAAATATAAACTTTCATCTTTACCTTGATACATATCAGATTCAACCCTATGATGTACACCATCTTCTATAAGGACTACATCACCAGGGCCTACTTGCATAGGTACATCATTTAAATACATTGTTCCTTTTCCGCTAATAAAAAAATAAACTTCTTCTTGACCTTTGTGGATATGTCCTGATGTTGATTTTCCAGGTTTCATTGTTGTACTGCTTAACACTAAATTTTTTAAGAATGTATTGTCTTTGACGATATATCTATCATCTTCTTTAGCAATGTTCCCACCAATGTCGTTGATGTTTATTTTCATTTATTTTCCTTTGGTAATTCTATAATGTTTTGTTCATTGTCTAACATATTTTCTTTTATGTCATACACTTGCTCAGTCTTAATCATATTAATAATTGTATTAGTAAGACTAACTTCGCTTCGTAAATAACCTATTTTACGTTGCAACTCTTCTAACTCTTTCAAATAATATTCTAATTCTTTTTCCTTACGTAACTTTTGTTCTATAAAGTCTGTGATTAAAATCAGTTTCTGTTCTTCGCTCAATTTCATTGTTCTCCAAAATCAAATAGGCTGTTAAATGTATTGTGTTGCTTAGTATCTTGTAATGGATAGTTAAGCACACCAATTAAGTTGTCTAGTTTGTTATCGATAATTGTTTCTGCCATTGCGTCATCATCAAATGGCAGTTCTTTAAACCAATCTGGTATACGTAGTTCATCTGTTGGATACGCAACACTTGTATAACCTAACGGATTCTGTTTTAGTTTACACACAATAACTTTCATACCGTCTACAATCTCTTGCGAATACTTGTCGCCATTCATACGTTTAAGTGTATTCCAGTTGATGCTTGCTCTTACGTGTCCAGGCATGTTTGCTTTGCCTTGCTTTTCTTCTAGTCGTTGATAGTGTCCAATCTTGTTTGCACGTTTAGGAGATCCTTTCTCCCAACCTGGACGTTCTGAAAACTCTTTACGGAACTGTGTAATACGTTCTAGTACATCTGCTTGTGGTTTATCAGTAAGTACCATTAATAATAGTTCGCTTAAGAACTGTTGCATAAACACAGGAGTATCTGATCTACGTAAATCTAATCCCATTGCTTTTACTTTACCAGGCTTTCCATCTACATCACTTCTAAAGCCTTCAATATCATATACTAATGCCGCATAACGTTTCTTTGTAATATACAAGCCTGACTCTGCAACAATTTCTCTTGCCGCCGCAATTACATCTGAACGTGACTTAGGACAATGAAATGCATTTAGCATAAACTTTGGAAATGTTTCATTAGCCGCTTCACATACTTGATCATAAAGTTTAATTACGTTATCTTTACCCCAAGGCACTTGTCCTTTGTCTATTTGTTCTTTCAATACAGGATATCCACTGAAGTAACATGAATCTGTATCACCATATATCATTGCTTCACCTACGTGATCATATTTGCCTGTTATAACTTTGTTTACTTCTGCTGACATGTGTTTAACAATAGTACGACCTGTAAGTGTTGTTGACTGACCAATACGTTTATCAAAAAATCTACAACCTGGATTAAGAATAGCACCATATAAACTATTTAGGTTAATCTTTTTAACTAATTGTCTTTTGTCCCAATATTCAATTTCTATTTTATTGCCAGCATCTTTTGCTTTTTTAAGTTGTGCTTGTAATTCTTGACGTTCAGTATACCAGCGTTCAAGTATACCTGGAATAACACCTTCAAACTCTGTTGTAAAGATTGTTCCATTAGATGAAAGCATCCAAGGCATATTACTATCATAAATTAATTTGTAAATTTCTGCACCACTCAACACATCACTTGTTGCACCTGCAGGTGACTTTCCTTCTTCCCAATCAACAGTAAGTGATATATCTCTGCGTTGTTCCATTACTGCTTCATATTCTTCTGTACTAAAACGTCCCTCCCAAGATCCTGCAAAACTCTTCTTTTTAAGCGTCATATCTTCGTGTATACGTGCTTCGCTAATAGTTGGGCGTATTTGTCCTATGATTGTTTCGGGTGCCATATTTAATGCACGAATCACACTAGGATATAGACTGTTCAAGTCCATTGATCCAATCCATTTGTGTAATCCTTTTTTAGGAAATGCTACATAAGCACCTGCCGCGGCTGTGCTTTCATCGTCATATTTTGATCTGTTTGGAACTTGAAGTCCTCTGTGATGTGCTTCGTTTACAATCGCTTGTTCTGTAACTGCAACTGCACCCATTGTGGTCTGTAGCAAAACAGTATTTGCATGAGCCAGTTCATTACTAAGATCAATAAATCTTAGTTTTTTGTCCAACTTGTCCAGTAGTGCGGTATCTTGTATGTTGTATTCGATGAACTTTCTAAAGTCATTGTTGTACAACTGGTCCAAAGTGCCTTCATAAGGGACTTTGTTTTCACCAACTTCAACTTCACCAATGGCATCAAGTCTGTAACTGTGTCTTTCTTCATATGTGTATTTACGATATAAATTCAAACTATCTAAATGCACTCTGCCTACTAGGTCATAGGTTTCCGCTGATTTACCATACTTCTCGTATTCTCTTTTCTTAGGAAGTTGTTGCCATAAACAAAAACGTCTTGTGTCATCTTTTGAAAGTACACGGCTTGTTCTATTTACAATGTAAGGAATATCATAACCTTCACTGTTCCAACCTGATAATACATCAGCATCTTCAATTAGTGTTAAGAAAGTGTCAATCATTTCACCTTCTTTCTCAAATAGCATAACGTTTTCTATACCCTCAAGTTCTTTTTTTGCTTGATCCATTGTAAGTGTCTTTGGAGGAACTGCTAAACATACCATTGTTTCTAGCCACTGTAGATATACAGATACAGATGTAATTGGCATAAAAGGATCACTAGGATCAGCAAAGCCTCGCTCTGGATCAAAGTCAGTTTCAATATCAAAAAATGCAATGTTTAGTTTTGGAGCATCTTGGTTAAGATAATTTTCACTTAGGCATTGGAATATAGGATTAATGTCGCTTTCGAATAATTGTTTGCTTTTGTTAATAGCAACTTCTTTACGAAAGTCTTTTGTGTTTTTACATACGATACGTTGGAGAGGATCACCATAGACACTTTTATACTTGCCTCGCTGGTCTTTATAATAGAATGTATATTTTGCTTGATATTCGTGGAAATGCCTTTTTCCATCTTTACGCTCTACAACTCTGATTATATCAGAATCGCGATCAAAATGTGCGTCTACGTAACTCAACTCTATCTCCTCGTTGCTTGTGGCCAACGGACCATCTGCATGCCTCTTGGGCGTATTATAATATTAGCATAGTTTATTGATTTTGTCAACAACAATATCATATATTTTTTGGTTGCCTGTAATGTTATAGTGGTTTTCTGTGCCTTTGTGTGATTGCCAAAATTCGCTGAAATCTAAATGATTATCTTCGTGTATAAAAAGTTTTGCTACCTCTACATGTGACATACTAAGATACTTTTTTTCTGCTAATATAGTGTTTATCTCTTTTCTTAGCAAACTATATACAGTCTGGTAGTACTTGTCATCATAGTGGTATTTAAAATAATCTTTAGCGGCCTTTAGGCTTGCATTAAAAAAACTGATGCGATTAATATCGTTAAAAATTAAATCACAGTCTTTATGAAGTCCTTCTTTGTGTAAAGGGTGTTTGGGTGTATGTACTCTACTTAGACTTGTATGACTTACAATTATGAAATCATATTCATCTAAGTTTGCAGTTTGTATTTGTTGTAGTATTTTATATTCACTTACGCCTGCTTGTGCAACATTTGTTACATCATAATCTCTTGCGAGAAGTTTGACCCAGCCATTTAAGCCAGGCCATTCAGCCGCAAAACTATCTCCTGCAATGAGTACATTCAAAGTATTAATCCTACAATATATATAACTGTAAGTCCTGCATTAAGAACAACAAGACTACGTTCTTTCCAAAGTAATCCTATAATTACCCATAAAGTATTACTTCCAATAAATGCAAATATATACCAAGGGTAAATGTTAAATGCCGCAAGTGTTGCGGCTATCAGTAAACAACCTGTACTGATCCAGGCCAAAGGTTGATAAGGTTTTACCACCATAAAGCGGCAACTCCAAATCCAAACACATTGATACATGCAAAGTATCCTGTTAATAAAGTTACCCAAGCCGCTCCTCTTCTAATACAAGCATAACATTGTGTTACACTTCCAACAAAAAAGAATGGATATATGACTAACATATTAGGATCTACTGCTGTTAGAGCAAGTGTTAAACTCGCTATCACTGTAAAAACAAAACTAACAAGTTCAAATGCAAATGCAACCTTGTCGCTTTGATAACTATTAATCCAAAAGTTTTTGATTTTTTGCACTACTTGTCCTTGCCAACTGTAACAACAAGTGTTTCTAAATCATCAAACTCTTCTGAAACTTTATGCCATTCGCCTTTTTGAGCAATCTTAATTGCTTTGTTAATAAGACTTGGCTTAATGTCCAGTTCTTCTGCAACAGACTTAACTGTTTCTTTTAGACCAGAATTTAGGTCTTCTACTTCTTGAAGAACAGTAACACCTTCGTTTACTAGTCTTTCAAGTTTCGCTTTTTCTTCTGCACCATAGGTACGTGAACTCATGATAATCTCCTAATTAAAAGTATTCAGTATATTATACTTTGTATTTAGGTATTTGTCAAGTAAATTATTGGATTTTTGGTTAGGCTTTGACGCAGTTATCTACAGTTTTACCATTTTTCTTCTTAGTGCCCATACGTTTGTAGCCTTTCCAGCATACTTTGCCGTCGACACCTTTTTGTTTTTCTTCTGGTAATGTTGTATAACTTTTTTTACCGCATTCTGGACATAAACTTGCAGTTTCTTCTATTTCTTCAAGTGCTTCTTGTAGTTTATTTCTTATTGATTCTTTATAATCTTCGCCCATGTTTGCATGTTTTGCCGCCATATGTTTTTTGTACTTCTTAGAACCTTTTTTGTGTGGTGATTTGCCTTCAGGAATACTAGTATCGTTACAATTACAATGTTCACAATCAGGAGAACATTTACAGTCTTCTCTTTTAACATTAGACCCACAGCATTTATCTGAGCAGTGTGTGTCTCTTTGTCCTTCGGTTACTTCTACACCTTCAAATTTGTTTTCGTAATCCATTGCATGATAAACTGATCCCATGTAGTCAGCCGCTTTTGTAATTTTTGATTGTTGCCAACCTTGCATGCCTTCTGTTTCAGTTACGCCCTTTAGCATTTCATGTAACTTAATAGCATACTTGGCTATTTTGTATAAATCAGCACGAGCCATTTGTACTTCGTGATCTCTTTCAGCAACACCTGCTAATTCAGCCAAGCCTTCATTAGTACTTTCTTTCGCAGTCTTAGCCGCATTTTTCCAGTCTTGATCAGTTGGTGCACCTTTTGCACCTTTCTTTCTGCTGGTTCCGGCTTTTTTACGTTTGTTAACGTTATAATACAAGCCTTTGGATTTTTCTAATAACTCACTTTGCTTCATTGTGTTACTCCGAATTACAGTAGTATTTATCCTACTTTTTCTTTTTTAGGTACTTGTCTTTAATAGCACCTTTTTGTTCTTCACTTGCACCTTCTCTGCCTGCTTTTTGTAGTGCTTCAAAACCTTTTTTACCGTATTTTTTAATACCTGTATAGCGTTGTAATCCGCTTTCTTTTGTTTTAGTGTCTTTTTTCTTCTTTTTAGATCCTGTTCTTGATTGAACAGCACCTATTGGCATTGATACAGCCGCTACACTGCCTGCTGAAGTCGTTTCTGACATGAACTCTTTAGCCTTCATTTTCATCCTCCGTAGGCGCAAATATGCCTATTTGTTTACGTTGTTGATTACTTTCGAAATCCTCAACAATTAGTTTAGTTTCTGTAATGTATTTATGCGGACACATAAGAGTTACCCATAATCCATCTTCATAAGGATTAGGTTGTGTGTATACACCATTAATAATCATCGCAAAATCCTTTTTATTAGCATAGGCAAGTATACAACTATACCAACTAATCCCCAAAATACACCTAACACTGTTGCATAAAATTTCCAATTAGCAAAGTCTAATACTATTCCTAAACCTACGCCACCTATCCATACATAATCAAGTGTTGCATGAAAACGTTTCCAGTTACTACCGTACTTGGCCATAAGTGCTTCACGTTTACGTGCAAACCAAGGATGTACATGTCGCATTATAACGAACCCTTCGTTTAATACCATGACTGTAAATCCTAACCAAAATATCATATAAGCAATTCCCCCTTTTCGTATAGTTCTTTTATATGTCCTACTTTGAAATCATCTTTGAAAGTTATGCCTAATATAAATCTATCTTCTTTCGTTTGGTTTGTTACGCCATGTGGCACTCTTGTATCAAAGCATATAGGAGTTGTATAATTTATTTGTGTTTCTATTTCGCTGTGTGGGAAAAAACGACTTTCTTCTTCAACTGATAAGTCTTGATCTGGACTCATTACACTTATAGGATTTGTCCATTCATATGCATCTAGGCTACTGTTTGCAAAGTCACCGCAAATTGGAATATTAATTGTGCAACCTCTACCGTAATCTGTGTGTGGGCCAATTATATTATTTGCCTTTACCCGGTTAAAGAGTACTTTAGTTACAATATCTCCTGCATTTTTAAAAGTATTATCTAAATAATCTAGTGTTTCATCATCAGGCATTCCGGAATAAAATTTGAACCTACCGGTTCCAAAATGTCCCCAAGATTCACACTGTTCTTTAACTTTATTTGAGAATAGTTCTTTGTCTATTTTAAGATCTGGCAGTAAAAAATATTCTAGCATTGGTGCTCCTTTGCTATATTTACTACTTCTTTTTGTTACCTGACTTCATATTGGCACACCAATGATACATCTTAGCACGTTCGCCGCTGTATTTTTTTGCCATTTTACGTAACTTTGTAACTGATCCGTTACAACTAGCACCAGATTTCTTTACTCTACCTGGCTTACTTTTGCCCTTTTTTTTACCGTCTGCAAAGTTTTCATTCAATTCTGGATGGTATTTCCAATGTACTTTCTTTGCATCTTTGCTTACAGATTTACCGTCAACTTCAATTTCAATTGGATATTTCTTTTTAGGATCATTATACCAATAGTATGAATCATAACTTCCATCATCATTACTACGTATAACAAGTCCTCTTGTATGCTTGTCATCATCTGCTTGTAAAATTATATCTTTTCCGCTTGGTAATTTTAAATCTGCATCAAATTTTACTTTTTTTATATCGCCACTATGTGCATCTTCTGCTAATGTTTCTTTTACATGTACATCTATCATTCTTACAGTTGCATACTCTTCGCCCATTAAACGCAGTGCATCATAACGATGATGTCCGTTTACAATATGTCCGTGTTTGTCAACTGTAATAGGTGACATAGTATTTTCACCCATACGTTTTAGTTGGTTAAATAATTTTTTAAATTTACGTTTTTTATGTACTGGACGCATTTTACTAATTTTTAAACGTCCTAGTTTTCCTTCGTTTTTTACTTGTGGCGGTTCTTCTCCACCTGTTGCTTTATCATCATAGTGTGCATCTTGATAACCGTCAGCATCTTGTACCTTATAACCTAATCTCTTTAATTCTTTTTGTAGGTATTTCATTTCTTTTTTACCTGCATATGGAGAAATCATTATATCAGGTTCGTCATAATTACTAACCCCTGTTGGCATACTTTTCAAGTTAGCCATGTTAGTACCTATTTTAATAAAGTCATAGGCAGTATCTGCTTTAGTAACGAATGCATTTTTAGGATTAGGTATGTGTTTGCCTTCTTTTGCAAGTTTTGTTGCAGTTGCGTACATTACTGCATCAGCATCTTTACCATAGCGATCTTTAAAGTCGCCTTTTTTCTTCTTCATACCTTTTACAATACGTTCTTTTTCTTTTTCTTCACCTTTTGTAAGTTCTCTTTCAGTTGCAGGTTGTTGCAAATGTTGTTGTAACTCTTTTGCAGTGCGTTCAAACTTATGATCTTTATATTTAAAACCTTCGCCTCCTGCGGCTTCCCAAGCATTTACGTTTTTGCCAAAATCATCAATTAATATATTAGGTGTACCGTCTGATTGTGTGGCATACTTTGCTTTATCACTTGTAATAATAACATTTTTAGGTGGAAAGAAACTTAAATTCTTTTTAATCCATTCACGCTTGTGTGGCTCTGATCTAGGATCATCAGCAAGAGGAGAACTACAAATTGTATAACTGCCTTTTATCTTTTTTATTAATGCAAGTAATTGTTTTGCTTGTGGAAGTAAAGGAAGTTTTAACCAAAACTCATCTGTATCTCTAATTTTTTGTAATGCATCGTTAATATCTACATTGTCGATTTTTGAATAATGATCTACTTTCATTATCTTTGCCCACTCGCCGAAGAAGTCTGCAAGCACACCGTCCATGTCTACATATATTTCGCTTGCCTTAGATAATTCGCCTACTTTTGCCTCTAACATTACGTATTGTAACATATCTGGGTCCGGTTTGTCAACCTTTTCTTTAACCATTCCTAGATTGTATAATACATTTGTTTTAGAACCTTTTACTTTCTTTGAATGTTGCTTAGGTTTACCTTTACCTAACCCAAGTTTTTTTACATTCATGTATTCGCCACCAACAGGAACATCTTTAGTAGCATTTTGTTTTGTTATAATACCTACACCTGCGGCTTCTTCTTGCATTTTTCGTAAGGTATGTTTGAAACTTCCTTTTCTAGGAATAAAATTGTCAATGTCTTTTAAACTTCTAAACTTCATTTTCTTCCTCTAAACCCTTTTGGTGCTCCAGACATATAAGGTAAACTAAACCATAACTTAAACCAATCTTTATCGCCAGGCTTTAAACCTAATTTCTTTTCTTTTTTCTTAAGTGCAGTAGCAGTTTGGCTCATATCCTCTAAAGTGTAAGGAGTATAGCCTTTGAATTCGTGTATACCTGCAAGTTTTTGTAAAGTTGCAATATCCATTTTATTCTGCCCGTCTTACATCGTGTTTGATACCTAAGTTTGTAAACAACTTAGAACTTGTTTCAATATTTGTAAGTGCTTTTTTAATCCTATCTGCGTGTTCAGGATTGTTTTCTACTTTTTGTCTAAACTTTTTAGCGGCATCAGGCTTAATAAACAAAAGTCTACCACTCCATGCGGCACCTTTTCTATAAAAACTTAAAAAATGTTCTTTGCCATCTGTTCTATCTGCAATCCAATCTAATACTTTCATTTTATTTGGATCTTGTTCTTTAACACTTGCATTGTTTGTGCCTTTAAATAAATTAAATTCATTTACATCTTCGTCTGCTATTGCGGCTTCTAGTTCTTTTTCAATATCTGCTAGTTCTTTTTGGTCTGGTTGAAAACTTCTAATCATTTTATCTAGTTCACGCTCATTTTTTATTTGTATTAGTTCGTCATATAGTTTTTTACCACCGTATAGTGCAACAGCAATTCCTATTGCTGGTAAACCATATTTTGACATAGCACGTACAATTGGATTATCTAAATATTTCTTAACAAAGTCAATAGCATCAGACATCCAATCAATAGTTTTCCATGCACCTACAAAGAATGTAATAGCCCATTTGTTATTCCATAGCCATTTAGCAATTTGAAAAGAATATTTTCCGCCTTTAAGAGCAGGTCCTACCCATTCTTTTGCAAAACTAGAACCACCTGCCCAATCTCCTTGCATTTTACTTGCCGCCGCATTGACTTCTGGTGATGTTGTGGTTGCTTTCAATTGAGTGCCTAATGCACCGTCTAATAATTTTGCGGCTTCAATGCCTTTGCCTGGATACATTTGTTCCGCGGCTTTTCTTTTATCTTCTGGATCCATTGAAGGCCATGCTTTTCTTAGTTCGCTTGCACTTTTAATATCAACACCACTAAATTGAAAGTTTATAGTTGGACCGTAAGTCATGTATCCTGAAGTTGTATGATCTTCTAAGTCTTTTCCATCCTTGTAACTTTTTAAGTAACCAGGTGTACCATCTTTTTTAATTTTATCTGGCTGTGGTTGTTCATCACGATCCTTTTCACTGCGTACAAATATTAATGCAGTACCGTCTTGAAGTAACCCTCCGTAACTGTTTAAGTTGAAAGGTGATTTTACTTGAATAAAATTAGTTGGAGGAACGCCTGCAAAACTTGCTAGTTGTTTCTTTACATCAAACGGAAAAGGTCTTGCTTCTTGATTGTTTGTTGCGGCTACATATACGTTAGTTTGACCAAAAGTTTTCACTGCCCAGTCATATAAACTTTTATGTCCTGGATGAAAAGGATGGAATCCTCCTGGCATAACTGCTACTACCTTACGTGCAGGTGCTTCGTATAGTTGCCTTAGTTTCATTTATATACGCCTTTTTTAATTAACGGTATTTCTTCTGTATAAATCTTTTTTACAAGTGTTTTTACATCTTCGTCAGTAATTAAATCACCTACTTTTTCAACAAGATTATATTGCTTATTATATGCTTCCATACAATCTTTAATAACAGGCATCATAATTTTCTTTGCATTAATTTTTTTACCTGCTTGTAATTGTTCTTGCATTGCACATAGCATAGGAAAGTATTTTTTTCTATACATAGTATCGTTATTACGCATATAAACATGCAAATCGTCTACTACATTATAGTTAGGCCCAAAGTCTTGTGTTGGCTTCATCATATTTTCTTTTACAGGTTTATTTTTTCTCACAGTTGTTATCTCCTTGAAGTAGTCTCCCTTTTCAATTAGGTTTGTTATCTTAGCAGGATTATACTTACTTCTAATTCTTAGGAACAATTTCCCATCAACTATATTTACAAAATCTATACGTGGCCATTTTGTTCCGTCGCCGCTATTAGTATAAGTTACTCTTACACCCATGTCTAGTTTATCTCTATCTAATAATCTATCTAGTTTTTGAAAATCTAATACAAAATATTTTGATTTTTCAAACTGTGCTAGTTGTACATTAGGGTCATTATAAGTACCGTGATTCTTGATATTTAAAACAAATTGCTTTAACCATGCTTTTTCTGCATTATCGTCATTGCCTGCAAGTTCTTCTTTGAATTTTGTGTATGCTTCATTGTAAACAATGTCTATTGCTTGTTCTATACCTGTTGCATTTAAATAAGCATTACCTACTGCACTAACATCTACACCAAAGTCGCTAAAAATTTTCTTGTATGCGGCCCAACCATATTCACTGTGTGCTTTTTTCTTACTAGTAGCATGATCCGAGCCTACTGCGGCTTGTCCAAATTGGTTAGTTGTGCCTGCTTTCAAACTTAGATCAAATCTTTTAGTTTGTTTTTCGCCGTTTTCATCTGTGTATGTCATAAAAATATCTGTTTTACGACCACTCATATCTGATACACCGTCTGCTATCACAGAAACATTGTCTGCTTTGCCATTAGATTCAAACATTTTTGCATAACGATCTACAATACCTGCTTCATTCACATAAGCAATAGACTGTCTTATAAATCCAGCCATAGATTTATCTGCCATCATAAAATCATAATCAACAAAATCTGCATAATTCTTTGCTGGTAGTTTAACAGTTAATGAAAATGTATCAGTTGTTTTTGCTTGTTCTTCTGGAGCCTTGACACTTATAGTTCCGCCTGTTCCTTGAGTGCCTGCTTGCTTACCAAAATCTGTAATTATTCTTTTTAGGTCTACTTCTGACACTCTTCTACTTGGTCTTACGGTTAATCTTGCTAGTGCAAGTGCTCCTAGAACACCTTCTAGTGTGTTTCCTCTATTTGCAAGTATACGTTCGCCTGTCTTACTTTGACCTACGCCACCAAACTCTCCAGTTTTGGCTAATTGATTCATCTTAATTTCTGTTCCGTCTGTAGTTTTTAAATTAGGAACGCCTTTGGCATTAGGAATTAAGATTTCATTTTTTAATCTTTCTATTTCACTTTTATCTATTATAACTTCTTTTCCATCAATAGTAGGAAATTTTGCACCTTGAGAAATTTTATTTAAAAATGCAGGAATTCTGTCATTAGATTTCCCCAAATACTTAACAACCTCTGAAGGTCTTAAGTCTGCATACTCAAAAAGAAATTCTTTAAAGGCTACCATTTACGACAACTCCAGTACCTTGCTTTTGTTCTAGGTCCTGGATTGTCACAGTTGTGTCTTGCACGGAAACTTCTGCGTCTCGCAGGATTAGATTTTTTAATCTTCATGTTAGGATCACCAAAGTTTACTTTTTTAACATTTTTAGTCTTTGGATCTTTGACGTATACTTTAAACTTTTTAACATCACCTTGCATAGGCTTACCAAGTTTAACTTTACGTCCTTGATATTCTGCTTCGTCTAAACCATCTTCATCGTTAAACCACATAACACCATACTCATGGAAGAAGTCATCTCCGTCCCAAGTTTCTTCATCTAAATCTTCTGCTTCGTCATCACATGAACACTCAATATCAAAATCATCATAACCTTGTTTAGTCATATACTCTACAAGTCTATCTGCAAAGTCATCTGATTCTTGTTCTGATAATGCTTTCGGAAGTGGTATATGAAATACTGTTGCTCCTTGCTCAGTTTCCATAAGTTCACTACCAGGAAATACAGTATCATTAAGACCTTCGCTTAATTCTTCTTGTTTTTCCATTACAATTCTAATAAAATGTTCCATATTTTTACCTCAATGATTAAGCACAACACTTGATACACTACCTGC
>TARA_B100000963_G_scaffold361758_1_pt1 | contig 13399 bp, 6 predicted proteins | sample TARA_B100000963 | Tara Oceans TARA_B100000963 (sample SAMEA2622097) | marine metagenome | biome: marine biome (ENVO:00000447); feature: surface water layer (ENVO:00002042); material: "saline water (ENVO:00002010), including plankton (ENVO:xxxxxxxx)" | depth 5 m | reverse complement strand
TCATCCATAGAAGACGTTATACTTTCACTACCTTCTTCACTATCCTCTTCATCATAATCACTATCATTTTCACTGTTTTCATCTTCATCTTCATTATCACTATTATCTGTATGTGATGATCTAGAAGAACATGTTGAATGTGTTTTACGTGAAATTTTATCACTATCATCTTGAGATATAATGTTATCTATTTCTTCAATAGTACTAAAATCTGAAAGGTTTGATACAACTTTATTACTACTATTATCTGCAACTAATATTTCTGCATCAATATTACCTTTTAACTCTTTACCAAACTGCAACCTTTTTTTTCTATCTCTAGAATCCGACTCACACACCATATCGTAAAAATTTTCATCAATAGTAAATAATGAATCTTTATTACTATTAAAGAATTGTGATTCTGACAAGTATTCAATATCATCAAAAATATTAACTTTATAATCATTTAAATTAGCCAAATAAGAACCATAAAAATCTAACCCATGTAAAAAACCATGTTCATTTAACAGTTTACTAGTTAGAAAAGAAAAAAAAGAGTCTGTGTATGCAGAATTAAATACATTTTGGATTTTACTATGACATATATGTTTATTGTCTAGTTTAGGTAAATTGAAAATATTTACATCTGTATGATCATATTTACCAACCAAGTATTTAACAGGATCTAATAAAGGAGAAAACTTAACAAAAATAGTTTCTTCTTTTTCATTTAATTTAACTGTATCCATCAATTTACAATTAATAGTATTAAATTGTGGTCTGTCTGTTATTGAAGTAATATGATATCTTTGATTAAGATTTATATGATTATAATTTGTTTCATTTAAAACAAAAAAATTTTCATATAAAGGTACATAATTCTGTACATTTTTTAAGTTTAAATTATCTGAGTTTTCTAAAGTTTTTAGAAAATCTGATTTATTTTTAACATATTCAATAGTGAATTCTGCCATTAGCTTTTATTCATATTTATTAATATTTTTTTAAACTTAAAATTCGCGTAATATAAATTAGATATTTTTATTATTTTAATTTATTATGACTCTTGAATTAAAAAAATTTGACATGCGACAGATTTCGTTTAAACCTGATGAGAATAAAGGCCCTGTAATTGTATTAATTGGTCGCCGTGATACAGGTAAGTCTTATTTAGTAAGAGATTTATTATTTTATCATCAAGATATTCCAATTGGAACTGTAATTTCAGGAACAGAAGCAGGAAACGGTTTCTATTCTAGTCATGTTCCAAAATTATTTATTCATGATGAATATAATACGGCTATTATAGAAAATATATTAAAAAGACAAAAAACTGTTTTAAAACAAGTAAAAAAAGAAATACAAGCTTATAAAAAAACTAATATTGATCCCAGAGCATTCGTTATTCTTGATGATTGTTTGTATGATGCTGGTTGGACAAAAGATAAAATGATGCGTTTGCTTTTCATGAATGGACGTCATTGGAAAATAATGCTTATTATTACAATGCAATATCCATTAGGTATTCCACCTAATCTAAGAACAAACATTGATTATGTATTCATATTGAGAGAACCTTACATTGCTAATAGAAAGAGAATTTATGAAAATTATGCTGGTATGTTCCCTACATTTGAATCATTTTGCCAGGTAATGGATCAATGTACTGAAAATTACGAATGTTTAGTTATCAATAACAACAGTAAATCCAATAAACTTCAGGATCAAATTTTCTGGTATAAAGCTGAACCACATGGTAATTTTAGATTAGGTTCAAAAGAATTTTGGGAAATTTCAAAAGAAATTAATTCAGATGATGATGATGATGTTTATGATCCAGGCGCTCAAAAGACTCGTAGAGGTCCAAAAATTAACGTAAAAAAATCTAGATGGTAAAAATCTCAGAAATTTTATATATTTATAGTTTAAATGTCTAAAATTTTCCTTTCAATAGCATGTTTTATGGATAATGATATTGTAAATACAATAGAGGATTGTTTAAATAAAGCAAAATATCCTGACAATATAGTTTTTGGTATATGTTTACAATCAGAAGATGATGATAAGTGTTTAGATAAATATAAGAATAATAAACAATTTAAAATTAAACATATCAATTGGTCAAAAGCTAGGGGTCCTGCATATGCAAGAGGTATAATATTTGATATGTTTTCAAATGAAGACTATTTTTTTCAGATAGATTGTCATACTAGATTTTATGATAATTGGGATGTTAAAATTATCAACTGTTTTAATGAATGTAAAAAAATTAATGATAAGGCAATAATTTCACATTATCCTGTAAATATTAATGATATAGGAAAAAAAGATAATATTATTGTTAATATTAGTACTGTGAGATGTATTGATATTAATATGGGAATTAAAACACATGGTAGATTTGTTAATACGTCTTCATGTCCTAAGAAATCTTGGGGTATTTCTGCTGCTATGCTTTTTTTTGATAGAAAAGCATACAGTGATGTACCTTTTGATAAGGATATTTATTTTGGATTACAATTTGAAGAACAAGTTGTACTAGCAGCAAGATATTGGACAAGTGGATATGATATTTTTACACCAAACACACATATCATAGCTACTGAATACTTAACAAATAGAACTAGACAAAAGAAGAGCGTTCCACGTATTCCTAATTTACAAAAAGAAACATATGACAGGTTATGTCATATTATGAAACTTAAATGTATATGTAAGTATGATGAGTCTACTAATAGTAAATTAGGAAATGAGAGAACAATAGAAGATTATTATAAAATGTTAAACATATATGATAAGATAAAAGAAACTTATCCTGATAATTATTTACAAGATGATGTAAGTAACGAAAATGTTATTACAGTTGGTTCTGTAGGATTTGGTTATGAGTTTGGAGAATATTTTGTAAATTATATATTAAATTTAGCTTTTCCTAAGTTTACAATTAAATATGATAATTCAGAAAATTGTGACTTGATCATTTATACTCATTTTACACGAGATCAAGATTTTTGGAATAAAAATGAAAAACCATACTTACTATGGAATGGAGAGAGATATAGTTTACCTAGTAGAATGAGAAACTGTAGCAACAAGTTAGTAGTAAACTCTTTAGATTCTAATAGTAATCTTCGTATACCTTATGCTTTTTTTGCTTACGTGGAATATAAACAACGTAATTTATGGTTGAAATATAAGAATCTTGATATTAAAAATAAAAGATTGTTTTCTTACTGTATATCTGCAAATAGAGGTAGCAATATTCGCAATACATTTGTAGAAAAATTTTCTAAGAAATGTAATGATGTATGGTGTTTAGGTAGATATAAAGTTAATAACAATATAGATAAAATAGATGGTAAATGGAATAACGAAAAATTACAAGAAACATACTCTAGGTATAAATTTGTTTTAGCTCCTGAGAATGAAGTAAAAAAAGGATATATAACTGAAAAAATTATCAATGTTTTTAGTTCAGGTGCCATACCAATATATATTGGTGATAGCATATTAGCAAAAAAAATATTTAATAGTAAAGCTTTTATTTGTTTAGATGATTTTAATAACATAGATGATTGTATTAATTACGTATTAAGTTTAAGTGATGACAAAATTAAAAGATACTTAAGTGAAAAAATTTTTACAGATAATCCTGAAGCTGATATTTTTACAGAATATAATAATTTTAATGCTGACTGTAATAAAGATATTATTAGTAAAATAAAAATATTATTAGAAAATAAAGAAGTTAATATGTATAATACTACCTTAGACAAAAGTATTCTGCAATCTGTAATAATTAATTTAGATAAAGATAAACAAAAATATGAAAATATGTCAAATAAATTAAATTTATTTAATATTCCTTATTCCAGATTCAATGCTATTTTAGGTACAGACATATATGATAATTTTAAATCATCTGGTAAAATTCAAAATAATGGTTATACTTTAAGACCTCATCAAGTAGGTATTTGGCAGAGTCATTATAAAATATGGCAATACATGATATTTAATAATATAGAAAGATTACTTATTTTTGAAGATGATTGTTCTTTTGTCAATGATTTTAAAAACTTGTATCATAAAACATTAGAACTGGTAAAAGATGAAGAGTATGATATTTTATTTTTAGGTTATTCTGGAGCAGATATTGTAATAAATAAAGATTTACATTTATTGAATCATGGTATACCAAGGTGTACACATGCATACGTTTTAACTTTAAGTGGAGCAAAAAAACTTGTTGAAAACATGTCTATTATAGATTATCCTATTGATGAAATTATTGGAAGAATGTTTTCTCGTAAAGAGTTAAAAGGATATAGAACATCTTATATTCTTGTTTATCAACCTTGGCAAGCTATAGGTAAACATCGCAATAAAAGTTTTCCAAAAGAATTATTACATTTAATTGAAGAAAAATCTGCTAAGTCTAGAAAACCAATTGATTTTAAATTAATGCCAAAGTTTTATATAAATCTAGAGAGAAGAAGTGATAGAAATAAATATATGATTAAATATAAAAACACTTTTTCATATTTATCTAATTTACAGAGAATTAATGCATGTGATGGAATGTCTATCAAAAACATTGATGATTTGCCTAATAATGTAACTGTAGCAAATAATCAAAAAATTAATATAATTAATAAATTATCTGTTAGTGGAGGAATGTTAAGTTATGGTGGATTAGGATGTGCTATTAGTCATAAGAAAATATTAGACTTAATAATTGAAAATAATTATGAAGACACATTGATTTTAGAAGATGATATTGAAATTGTAGATAATTTTGATACATTATTTAGTCTTATTGAAATACCAAGTGATTACGATATGTTTTTTATTGGATATCATAGTGCTCCAAATTCACAAAATTATAATAGTAAAATTAATAAGTGTCATAGAATTTATGGGTTATTTGGTCTGATTATCTCTTTACAAGGTGCAAAAAAACTTGTTAATGAGATAAAAGTATTTAATCCATTAAGATATGCGTTGGATACTGCTTATTATCACAATTTACCATCATTAAAAATGAATAAATATTGTCTTAAATCAGATAAACGCTTAATTCATCATATGAAACAAAATACTGAAGAGAATCCTTCTGATATAATTATTTAATAATATTCATAATATATAAATATGCATATTGCATTTTGGGATAATCAATTATGCGAAAGAGGAACAACTACTTCATTATTTGATTATGCTTTTTATAATCAAAAAATATTAAAAAATAGATCATATATATTTTACTTAAAAAACAATAGAAATAATGTTAATGAAGTTATTAATAAATTTAATGACCACTTTCCAGTTTTCCCTGTAGAAGATTTCAAAGAAGTAGATAATATTTTAAAACAAAATAATATTACTCATATTTATATTATTAAAAGTGGTAATGAAAAACATTTACAAAGTAAAGTAGCTAAAAATTGCATACATTGTGTGTTTCATACACATTCAAAACATGGCGATGTTTATTCAAGTATACATGAAATGGTTCCAGGTAATGAAGGAGGTAAGAAATATCCTGTAGTTCCTCATATGATAAATTTACCACATTGTAATGATAATATGAGAAAAGAATTAAATATACCAGATAATGCTATTGTTTTTGGAGGATATGGTGGTAAAACATGTTTTAGTATTGAATATGTTCAAAATTTAGTAGTAGAAATAGCGAAAGCGAACAAACACATATATTTTTTATTTGCAAATTTTAATAGATTTGGGATAAAGTTACCTAATATAATATTCTTGGGTAGAATAGCAATAAATAAAAAAACTGAATTTATAAATTCATGTGACGCAATGTTGTGGGCAAGACATGATGGTGAAATGTTTGGTTTAGCAATAGGAGAATTTTGTTCAAAAAATAAACCAGTTATATGTACTGAAGTTAACATAAAACATATAGGACATAAATATATCCTAAAAGATAAGGCTATTTGGTATACCAACAAAGAAGATTTAAAACAAATTCTTTTAAATTTTGATCCAAAAGTTGAATGTAAGAAAGATTGGAATGCCTACAGTGAATATACACCCGAAAAAGTTATGAAAATTTTTAACAAGGTTTTTTTAAGCAACTAATTATAAAGGATAAATTTGACTGTCTACAATTTTCTTGTCTTTATAGTAATGTGCTTTCATTTTGTATTGGGGTTTAGTTGATCCATTTACAAAAAACGAAATAATAGTCATTCTAGAACCCTTTGTTACTGGTAGTACTTGATGTGTACTAATTCCTGGAAATATAAAAGCAGTGTTGGCCTTGGGTTTTACTCTTAATCCATATTCAGGTAAGACAAATTCTCCTCCTTCATAATCATCATTTAAAAATAGTGATAATGCATATTTACGATGTTGATAAGGAGCAGGTGTGTCACGATGAGGATGAAATCTACCTGATGTCTCAGCATCATAAGAACATATTTTATATAGTTCTCTATACTCAGCATCAAAATAAAATACCTTTCTTAATTCAGGTAAGACAGATCTTGATATCTTGTGATCAAGTTCTTTTTCTAATTCAGCATCGGGATGTACGTGTAGTCTATCTTTTGTACTATGTTGATGTGCTATCAATTTACCCTCTACTTTTTTTTGATTATAAAAATCTATTACTTTTTTTAATAAATCTTTATCTAGTGCGTTTTCTATTAAGAGATATGGTATATGTATCTCTTTAGGTAAGTAATCTTCTATATTGAACTCTTTCATTTCTCTCAGTTCATCACTATTCATTACAGAAATAATTCTGCGATTAGGACTAGTAATATAAACCTGAGGGTTATCTTCTACTATTAAAATATTTTTTAACTGTTTATCTTTTGTATATAATACATTAGTTCTAACATTAACTGGTTCTCCTTCTTCAAACAACACTATTACATCAAAATTATTTGATAAATGTAAAAATGTTTGATGTAGATCATTTTCGTTTAAATTTTTCATTGTTATAAACATAAAAGGTTTATTGTTACAGTAGTTATGTATATGTTTCTTACGTCCTTCACCGTTAATTTCTATGAATGGTATATAATCTCCTATTTGTAATGTCTCAGGAAGTAGATTAACCGTTTTTTCAGTAATGTTTAAAACAATAGATTCTGTATCATCCTCAAGTTCTTTTTTTTCAGTTACTTTATCACTAACATTATAATAACTTGGATTAAAATCTTTATATAACATTTTACTATTACATTCTCTAAACCATAAATTAAAAGCGAATTTTTCTCCTTCTTCTACAGGAAGTCCAGCATGTTCAGATAGTTCATGTCTTGTATGATCTATATCACTAACAGTATTATGAAACACCAATAGTTTCCCTTTTTCAACAGGAACAGTTATATCTAATTTTGTCATTTTAGTACCACCTCCTTTAGTTACATCATTAAGATAACATAAGGCTGTTTTCATTCTAGCTCCACCCCATTTCATACATCTATGAGTTTTATCTGATCCATCATGAACCCAACTGTCATAATGTTGTCTATATTCTTGTGTAACACCATAATAAATTACTTGAAAAGCCTCAGCATTTTTTAAAGGTATCCCAACAATGTTAGCAATTCTCTCACCAACCTTTTTAGTAATTTCATCGTGATCATGTTGAATCCAAGTATTAGATCCAGTTCTACCAGCAGAAACTATGCCTTTATTATTTTCAGTTACTAGAGCTCTTTTTAAAGATGTTCTAGAAATATCTATAAAATGTTGACATTCTTCATCAGTTAAAACATTATTATAAGTGGCTACATAAGGATCTTTTGCAAGAATATTTACGCTTTCACTTTCATCAGAATTAGTAGTTACAAACTCCATTATAAATTAATATAAATTATATTATTTATATTAATATACGTTTAATGATTATTTTTTTTTGTTTTTCTATTTTTTCTTGATTTATTAGATATTTGTTTATATTTTCTCTTAGATTTTTTGTGTTTACGTTTTCTTGTTCTATTTTTTCTTTTTCCGCCACCAGCAAAAAGTAACTCCTCAACAAGAACTGGTTCTATACCAGTATTAGATCCTCTACTCTCAATATTTGTAGTTTTCATATGATCCCACAAACTAACTGTTCCAGGATTTCTAGTTACTTCAACTGCTGATTTCAAACCTAGATTCTGCATTGATTTAGTTGAATTATGAAGAATACCTGTATTTACAACAAAGGCAACTACTCCTCTTGAATAGTAACCACCCATATTGTATAAATTAGTAGTTCCTTTATCATTATATAAAGGATGTTTAAAGTCACATAACTCTATAGTTCTATTTTCTTGATTTAAGTACCTTACCGAATCACTAGACATGATACCATTCTGAAAATCTACTACTTTTGTATCATAATCTGTAGCAAATCTCTGAGCCTGTAAGGGAGCTAAATAATTAGATAATACATTTGCCCTTGAAGATACTATATATCCCAAATTACTTAATACATTGTCATACATAATTCTTACTCCAGATGGTCTATCACCCATAACACCAACTCTAAATTGATGTGGCCAAGGATTATTATTGTACTCTCCTAACATTGTACCATCTGTTTTATATTTTCGTGACATACCGTATTTTGGGACATCTTTTGCATATCCTTCTCCTGTTTTTGGAGCTGTATATAGTGTATGACCTCCTCCTATCATGGAAGTATTTATTTCTTGAAACATATCTCCAGCGCCTTTCCTTATTACTATTTTCATTACTGTTCCAAATCTACTTATATCAACTTCAGTACTACCAATTGTCAATTGTTGCCATATCATATCAATACTAGTCCAAACACTATCTTCTGGTTGGTATGAGATTAATACATTACCTACTTCTTTAACTACATCATGCCAAACATCATTTGCTACTAACTCTCTTCCACTTTTTAAATTGATATCTATCTCGCTAGTATAATATCTACCAAGAGGATCATCGGGGTTTCCTGAAATACCCATTTCTACGATCATTTTAGCTCTTTCATTATTTACATTATCTTTGTTATAAATTTTATAAATACCCATATACCATGCTGACTGACCATCACGTGTAATATCCATGTTTGTACTGATATCAGTATTAACTATAGCAAAATTCATGTCTTGGGAATATCTAATATCATCATTTTCCATTGCAGCTTTCCAACCACAATGTGATGTCATACCATCAGCTATTGATGAATCAGAACACACAACTTTATTTTTTTGAGAATTTCCTGACGGAGTATTACTACTGTCATTTTTAGAATCCCAAATTTTATCTAACTGAGCAGCATTATTAATAATGAATCTATTTTTAACAGTACTATTTTCCTTAACAGAAGCAGCTTTTGATGCATTAGCATATAATGTCCACCATTTAAAAGCTGATTCATCTGTATTTACTAATCCTACTAAATGTCCATTTTCAGCGTATTTACTTAACTGACCAAAAATATATAAAGTAGATGATATCAAACGTGCATCTAATTGTCCTACTCCCAAATTTTTGATATCTTTAGATTTAAGACCACCAGTTCCATCTTTATATAAAATTTCTCTATTTTGATTAAATGCAAATTTCCATAATATGTAAATTTCCACTCCTATCATTGCTAAAAATACAGTTCTTAACTTTTTTTCATTTTCTTTTCTAGGCGCGCCTTCAGCCACCTGTAATCTATTACAGTTTATACCCTGCCAATTTTGCTTTTTCCATCCGTTAATAGTTTTTGCTGCCTCAAGTGCTTTTTTTCCAAATTCTTCTATTTTAATATTATTTTTTGTTTCAGTGCCATTACCATTAATACCCCAAGCATCAACAATACCTAGAGTATGAAGTATATTTTTTGCAACCATTTTCTCTATATTATTGTTAAAAAGTTCGGCACCTGGTGACAAACTCCCACTACTACTACCTCTTTCTTTCGCTGCACGTTTCTTTGCTGTAAGTGAAGCACGTTTAGCGGCTTTGGTTTCTGCTGTGCTAGCTTTCTTTTCTAATTGTAGTTTGTAGTATTCACATCGTAAAACTATCTTTTGTTTGAGATCTATTTCTATTAAATTTTTAATGCTATTTACCAGAGTAGTTTTTATTTTACCAATGTTTCTTCTTCCATTACTTCCTTGAATTTTATCAAATAAATCATTAATTTTCTTGATAGATTTTTTTAATTTCTTATCGCTGGTTTTAGTAAATTTAGATCGTGACGATGTTTTTGTATCACCACCAAACCATAAACCATAATGTGATTTTCCTGTATCATCATCACTATCTTTAGGACATACAACTTTTAATGACCCTTTTTCTCCTACAGTGTTTATTAATGTATTAATAGAGTTTATTGTTATTCTCTCTTGTGATTGACCTTTAATTAATGTAAATGTTTCATCTGTAAAATTGAGATTCAATATTTGATCAAAATTACGTTTAAGTGCTCTAAAATCAGATGTAGATTGTGAATTTTGTATATTTAATAAAAGTTTATCAATTAGTTTATTTGCTCCATCTATTTCTAATTGAGCAGTTTTATTCTGTGTTCCTCTAATACCAGAACTCAAACTATCAAAGTGAGCTACTATTCTTTCTATACTAGGTATAACATTTGTTTTGAAATGTTCAAGGCATTTTGCATCACTAAAAATACCTCCTCCACCTTGATTAAAATATTTTAATCTTTTCTCTCTAATCTCTTCAGGTGAGAGCTGTTGGCTTACACTATCATTTTCTGTATTATCTATAATTGTTAAATCATAAAAAAAGTTATCTAAGATTTTTTTGAATTTATCTAGTTGTTTATCAGAAGTAAAAGTTTGATACATTAAATATGTAAACATTAAATGTGCAAATATATCAGAAATATATGCATTTACTGGTTTGCCTTTAAAAGTATCTGTCATACATAAATTAATAAAAACGTATTTCTGTATATGAAAATAATTGTCAATATCTGTAATATCATCTAATTTATACTCAGTAAAGTTTTTTCTATTTATCATTATATCTAATGCTCTTACAATAGCATTAGCCATATCAGTATGTGGTGACGTATATTCTTCCCAAAGGGTATTAGTTGGTGCAGCAGCATCTACATCTTGTTGAGATTTTGTTACTGGATATTGAATCAGTTCTTCTTGTTTAATATGAGGTTTCATAGGTGGAAAGGTTAGTCGTTGTTGATCAACAGGAATACCTTCTTTATTTTGAATTTTAGACTTTATATTTTCAATTGTATCACTTGGATTAACTTCAGTAACATTACTAACTCTTGTAGATTGATTAAGTAATTTATCACCTCCCATGAGTATGAGTCTATCAGAATCAGCGACAGTACCGTATTTATTGTTTAGTGCATTTTTAATTTTAATTATATCATTATGAATATCTTCAGCAATCTCATTCTGAGTACCTTCTTGTCTATCATTATTATAAACATCTGCATTTTCTCCATCTTCAAAAGACACATTATCTAATCCTGATAATGCCCCTTTTGATATATAACCCATTCCGTAAAATCTTGTAAAATCTATAAATTCATTACATGGTTGTATAGAATCAATATAATTATTAATTTCTTTCATTCTTTGCATCTTATTTCCTCCTCTTAATAAATAACTTTCAATAGGATGATCTGATCTATCAAATTGATCTAAATATATTTGACCTACATCAGGGTTAATCTTATTTTGCTCCATTATGTCATCTGTTGGTAAGTTCTCAGCAGTTAAATAAGGTCCTTGTAACCAATCAGTAGAATAATCAGATCTTAATAAAGCTAGATTATTTAAAAAAGATGTCTGTGTAATTATTGCACTTCCATCTTCTTTAGTATTAAGATAACTATAAACAACTTCATCCCAACGTATTTCATTATCATCATCTTCTGTATCAAAATTTTCGTTCATAAAATTTAAACCTCTTTCATCTGTAAATGAACTTTCCGGATCAAATCTTAAATCGTGATGTGCTCCACCTCCCTGTGCATTCATAACCCTATTGTATGTTTTATCTAATATTTTTCCACATTTTTTTATGCGTTCTCTCATACTTGAATAACTAAAATCATGTAGTACATCATGCACACTATTTAATTGTCGCCAAATCATATCTCTACGAGTATAAAACATTCCAACATCATTATTATAAGCCATTGATATAATATAATATAAATTAATATTTTATATTATATCACTAAACATTAGTTAGTTTACTAGGAATACATTTCATATTGTCTATTTTTTTATTTAATTCTTCTTTATTTTTCCAATCATAAGAACAATTGTGTCCACCTTTTTCACTTATTTCAGGAGACCTATGTTTTGCACAATATATTTTACCACATTTACAAGCCCAATCAGTTAATTTTAATTTCACTCTACATTCTGGATGAGCACATCTAGGGGTTTTCTTCTTTTTCTTCTTTTTCTTTTCTTTCTTTATTTCGTGATTGGAATCAGACATTGTATATAGTATATATGAATATTTAAATAGATTGGTTGGAAGGATCAATTTTCTCAGAATCAGCAGAAACCTCAATACTGTCAATCTCCTCAACATTGAATTCAACATTATCCCCAGCTACATCTTTCTTTTCAGATACTTCATCACCAGTTACAGTAGTAGAATCTGTTCTTTTCAACTCAGATGGAGGATTTGTTAATTGTGATAAACCATGATCGCTAGGACCAATCACAACATTCTCGCTTTCAAAAAGTTCTTTTCTAATATCAGCTACAGAAATATCATTGTTTGCTCCACTTGAATCAATAGAATACAAGTTACCCTCTTCATCAATATTCTGAGTAAGTTTGTTTCCAGTTTCAGCTGCAAGTTTCTTGTTTTTCTCAATAGCTGTTTCTTTGGCTTCACGAACACGTTTATCAAATTCCTGCTTAGCTTTAGCTTCATTGCTCTTCTTTTCATGCATTAGTTGATTAAGTTCATCTTCCAAGTATTCAACCCTGCCAGTTTTGTATGCTTCAGGATCCCATGGCATCCACATACCTACAGGTCCTACATAAACATCGTGATGTGGATCTACTTCTCTCAATAATTTACATCGCATTTCTGCTTCCTGTTGAGTTGGGTATACACCACGTACCTTGAGACCTCTAGTAGAAGTTTGATAAGCTATAGTTTCTGAAAACTTACTTTCTAACTTTTCTTCATTTCTATCAACGAAGTTTTTGTATTCATCTAGCACTGTTGTATTGATAAGATTATCACGTTCAGATTTAATAAATTCTTGTAAATCGTTGGTCAACTTTTCAAACTCAATGTTATATTTATAACCAATAAAATTTAGAAATTGTGTGTATTTCTCTGTAGCTTTAGTAAATTCCCAATCCTTTAGGAATTCCTCAAAAAAGAAATTTTTTTTATCTTTAAGAATGTTTTCAGGAGAAACAAATGAAACACATACAAATTTTTG
>TARA_B100000963_G_scaffold285986_1_pt1 | contig 13407 bp, 3 predicted proteins | sample TARA_B100000963 | Tara Oceans TARA_B100000963 (sample SAMEA2622097) | marine metagenome | biome: marine biome (ENVO:00000447); feature: surface water layer (ENVO:00002042); material: "saline water (ENVO:00002010), including plankton (ENVO:xxxxxxxx)" | depth 5 m | reverse complement strand
TGTTTTGGTCGCTTGCATTATGATGGCGCAATTGGCATCTACACATATCTTCAGTGTCTCCCATAATTCGATCAATGAGTTCGGAAAAACAACAGCAACCGCCTCTCCAAAACCGGAACGGAAGCCACTTCGATAGTGTGCGGTATGAGAATTCTTAGTGAGAATTCCACGATTTCCTACGATCTTTCTTAATAATTTGATTTGTTTTTTTAGAGTCACTTTCAGCTTAGTATTAACATTTGTTTATTTAATGACTTCTTGTAATTGTTCTAATATTGAAATTGACTTACATCACAATTTCTGGATTAATTTCATCAGTGACTATATCATTTGAGTTTATTTTTTCTAGATTACTCTCAAACTGTTTTGTCGTTTTGGGAATTTTGTTTTTGGGAGAATCGGTGTTCGCGGTTGAGGAAAAATTTGATGTAAATGAAATTTCTGATCCGAAATATGTGATTGAGCAAGGGGGCTCCGAGGGTTCTGATGCAATCACAATAGAAACCTTTTTCGGCGTATCATTGGGAATCGGTGAAAAAACTTATAAATCTGATTATCGTGTTGTCGCAAGCTTGCGCTCATTAGATGATCGTGAGTTAGTAAAACTTGATGGTTCGGACCGGGATCTTGGTTCAAGATATGTTGTTTCAAAGGTAGAGAATATCGTTTTGAGTGAAGCAAAGTCTGAATTTAAGAAAAATATTACTTTAGAACTCAGACCGTCAGAATATTTATCAGCACAGAAAAGCTTTCGTATTGAATGTATTTTACAAAAAAATAGTCGAGATGGTTGGATTGATGTATTTAAGGCATCATATTCAAATGAGTTTAAAGTTTATCATTTTATATCAAACAAGTCGGGAGACTCAGATTGGAATGTCAAAGGTTCAATAGAAAATGTTAGTTGGGGAGCGAGAAAGTATTTGCTCGCTACAGATCCTAGTAGGGATCATTTTGATGTTAATGTTAGCGCAGTGTTGAGAAGATTTGACGACTGGAATCTTCCGGTTTCTTCGGTTGACGTCGAAGTTGTCTTTGATTGTGATTTGATTGAAAGTGATACTAATAGGAATGTTGATCTTTTAAATGAGGGTATTTTAAAGAAATCATTTGCTGTTGCTAGCTATAAACCGACCGCTGATGGTAAAATTCCGGCAATTCGAAACTTATCTGTTGATCATAAAATTGTTCCTAGTAAACATCTTGATTCGACTAAGGAATATATTTTAAGATGTAAACTAAGCTACATCATTAATACACCAAAGTCTGAAATAGATGCAGGAGTTTTGGAAACCTCTCCACAAGAATTGTTGTATTTCAACGGGCGTTTGTATTGGGGAACTGAAATTGAAGGTAATAGGATATCCTCAAGCATTAATAAATTGATAGACTCTCCCACTAGCCTTGGGGTTGAAAATAATTTTGTAAACGTTGAAATTAAGATTCCTGACAAAAATGGTGCAATAAACGAAAATTATGTCTTTGGTGATGGCTCTATAATATCTGCAGAATTGGACGCCATGGGTAACTGCTTCGTTTTATCTGGGGAACAAGTAATTTATGATTCAGATGGTGATCTTTTAGAGTTTGCAGATCCTTCACACTGTTTGGATTACTCATTTGGAGTGGTTAGTCTTTCGCAAGAGGGTATTTTCACAAACTCAATTACTGTGACCCTACCTCAGGGAAATATTTATATCCCTGATTCAAGCGTTTCAAAGTATAAAGGGCAGTCCTTCTTGAGTTATGAGGGTTCTGTAGGACTGAAGATCGAAAAAGGACTCCTCGACTTAGGGGACTCTGGAGTAACAATTTCATTTGGCGAAAATGCTAGGATTGTTGATGAGAGTCATCCGCTCGTTTTTGGTGTCAGTAAAGTTGAAGTTAGGTCAAGCGGTCGACTTGTCTATACAACGGTCAATAATACAACAGAATACATTCACGAATCTGCTTTCAAGATATTAGAGAGTGATAGAATTTCTGAACAGATTGAGGCGTCTGACGAAGCAGGTAGAAAATTGTGGACCAGATCTTCCAACGATCTTTATCTGAGGCATGCAAATGCCACGGGTAATTTGGTAATCAGTGCAGCTACAGACTGTTCTTCTAGGTTAAGTGCGAAAATTGATCTAGCGGCTCAACATTTTAAGACCCATTTTCCTTACCAAGCTGGTGTTGATTGGAAGCAAGATTCAAGGGTTGTTCTTGAGAATGGTGTAATGGCAACTGCTTCAAAGTTATCCGACGTTCAGAAGATTACCGGTAGTTATCAACAGGGGTGCTCTGAAATTTCTTGTTCTGATGAAATACCAGGAAAAACAGTGAAGATGTTGCCAAATGATACGAACCTCTCTGTGGTTCCAGGTGGAGGACTAGTCAATTATGGAAATCCTTTTGATTTAGGGTCTCTAAAGTGGGGAGGTCGTGGTGATGGAGCTGGTGCAATTTCTTTGGATTATCCGTATGCTCATAAAACTGATAATTTTAAACAGATTAGTTTTTACTCGCCAGGATATCAGCTCTATGCCCTCGATAATGATTTATTAAAATCTACCATATATAAAGCGCAGCTTGGAGACACCAGTCCAAGCGTTCTATTGCTCTCGGGTATAAGTGGCGATCCCGTCAACCATAAGTTGTTTACACCAATCCAAAACTCTTACATCAGTGGCTCTGGCCTATACCCCGGGTTCAATTATAAAATTGAAGATAACAATTTAAATGATGGGGCTTCGAGGCTAGGCGGAAATCTTAATGATTATGAATATAAACTAATGGCCAATGGTGCCTCAAAGTATTATACTCGTCCTGCTGGTGTTTTTGGTAGACACGTGGCTGTTGAGGAATCTCTTTCGAACGACCTCAACATTTATGGTTATGATTTTGGATTGAATTCATTTCAGTTAACATTCACTGGTTCTGAAAACGTTGACTCATGGGTCAATGGCAACATAGCCGTAAAAGGGCATTCAAGCTTCACTCAAGATTTCAAGGAATTGGCTTTTGACTGTATTGGAGAGCTCGAGGATGCTTCGATTGATCCGAATGATCTTTCTGACAAATCACTTGTCTATTGGAACTCTTCCTTTACACCGCGTTCGATTCGGTTTGAGAAGGTCCAACTAAACCCAGGTAAGTGCCCAGAAATTTATAAAGGCATGCTTACAATGGGAGTCTCCACGAAAGTAGCTAATGTTCCCACACAGCTTCACGGTGTCATGGGTTTTGAACCTGATGATGGTAATTTACTAACCCAACAAACTGGGGCTGATTATGGGGTAAACTCCGAACTGCGTCTTCCAGGTACTATTTTGATGGAAGGAGTAGGAGATGATTATTCAATTGTCCCTGTAAGCAAATTAAGATATTCAAATCCTGATGGAGATCCTAATTCACTGATTGGTCAGCCAGGTGGTTTTGTTTCCTATGCCGCTACGATAGACATTTCATATTTTCGTGATCTTCAGGTTCACGTAATTACCTCTGCCAATGAAGGAAATGCACCTGTTTTCTTGGCTTCTGGATGGGATGATGGAGGTAATAATTTCTTCAATAGTATAAATTTTGATCCGAATCATATTTCTTGGCCGGGTCCCGGTAATGGAATCAATTTAGAGCAATATAAAAGTCCAATTAAACAAACTCCTGAGAAGTATAAAATTTATGCAGAGCAAGACCTCTTTGGCTTAATTCCCGTCAAGTATCCACTTTCATGGGATTATACGGCGAGGCGCTTCTCCTCTATGTACCAAAAAAGATACAATTTATTCGTATTAGATGTCGAAAATCAGATCGACTTTTTAGATCATTCTACAACGAAATTATCTTTTGGCGCAAAGTTTGATGGTATCCCTCAAATTAATATCTCAAATTTTCTTAATGGTCAAATTGATGGAGCCGCCGAAGCGGTTGCTAATGCAATTTCTACCCCTCTAAAGGATGGACTGGATCTAGCGTTTGAAGAATTCGAAAAGCATCTTGCTGATTCTCTTGATGATCTTGTTGACCCGATAGTTGATGATATTGCTGAATCTGTTCTTGATCCATTTTATGAGGATTTAAAAAGAAGCTATGCTGAGGCCAGAGATACACCACTCACGAATTGGAATTCATTTGTAAATAGTTTGGACGAGCAGATTGATGATAAAATATTTGCTGTGGATGGGGGTTTAACTGATCTTAAAGAGAAATTATGTAATTTAGCTGTTGGTGTGGACGGGCTCGGTACGCTGACCTCAGATTTGAGTAAAGCATTAGAAAATGTTATCAATGGGATTGATATTATTAACAATAATGTTGAATTAATTCCTGACCCACAGATTGCTGAAGGTCTGGTAATACAATTTAATCCGGACCCAGAAACAGTTAGTGAAATGATAGCTGGGGGCTTAGTCGATAGTGTAAAACGCGGGATTCTTGATAAGAATGATGACGGAGAGTCCAGAGAAATTATTATCAAATTAGTGGTTTCGCTTTTATCTGATTTGTTGGAACCAGAGATAGCAGCTTTAATCGAACCTCTAATTAATCCTGTTACTTTAGAGTTTGAAGATCCTGAGTTAAGTGCCAAAATCAATGCAATTTTAGATAAAATTGATCCGTCTCTTGAAAGAATATCGCAAACTCTTTCCCAGTTAAGAGAGTATTTAGTTTTAATTCATTCAGAGATAAATGCTTTGAATGGATTGGTTCGTCAATTCGATGATTTAGTTAACGAGGCAAAAAATTCAATTGATGGATTTCCGAAAATAATGATGCAGTCGGCAACCCGTGCTAGAGAATATATTTTGAGAGCGGCTGCAGAAAATGGAATAACTCAAGGTGCCGACCCAATTATAAGATCAATAAATATTTTTGATGATTTCAATAAAGATGATTTTATTTCATCTATTAAAACCCAATTGAAAGATTCTATTCTTGAGTCCGATTTAATGGTGCAATACCAATTTCTGCTTAGGCAAGAACTTTATGATATTGAATCTAGTTTTGAACAAGCATTCGCATCTGTATTAAATAATATTTCAAATGTCATGAAAGATCTAATCAGTGAAGTTTCTGGGGTTATTGATGAGGAAATTAATGGGTTGACCGGCAATCTCAACAAATATATGGGAACCGCAGAAGTGTCTGGTTACGCTCATTTCAATGGAGATTCAATCCGTAAGATAAGGCTTGATAATAAAATGCAGATCAAAGTTCCTGATGACATGATTCTCAAAACTTATTTGGAGATTTTGGCTTATAACTCAATGGATCAAGGCAATCTCGAACACGGAGGTTGTTTGGAGGATGGTGATGAATTAGTTGAAATTACTGTCGGGGCTGATGATGTTCCATTTGATTGGATTTCTGAAGATATAAGAGCCTCACTAAACCTAAAGGTGTCTGTTAAGGACAAAGGCTCCGGGTATGCCTCTAATGGTGTTGGCGGTGGATTCGAACTTACAGGAGGAACAGTCCAATTTCAGACATTTGAAATTGATGAATTTGCAGCAACTTTTTCCGCAAGTGCTGATGAGTGTTATTTTGGAGGAAGAGCCAGCGCAAGATTTGATTCATATGAAGTAAGTGCTGGAATCTTTTTTGGAAAAACCTGTGAATTAACTCCTCTTCTGTTAGTGGACCAAGAAGTGGGAGATTTGTTCGCTGTTTCGGAACCATTTTCACCACTGGCAGGGGCGTACGTATATGGTGAAGTGTGGCTGCCCATATCTGAACTTGTTCTAGGTGTTCCCGCGACCTGCTTTTTTAATATTTCGGCAGGAGTCGGCACTGGAGTTGGTTTCTTTATTGATGATAATAACTCACCGGTCTTTGTTGGTAAAATGTTTGCCGGAGTTTCTGGTGAAGCTTTGTGCGTTGTTAGTATAACTGGCGACGTCACAATGGTTGGGCTCGTTCAGGACGGATCCTTTTCTGCATCGGGCGTCGGAAAACTTAGCGGTAAAGCAGGTTGGTGCCCTTTTTGTGTGACGTTTAGTGCCATGGCCACATTATCCTATTCGAATGGAGACTGGGATGTTGATTATTAGAGGAAAATTTGTGTATAAAGAAATCAAAAGAGTTTGTTTTTTTGCGATGTTCTTAGTGTTCATCACTCATGATCTTAAAGTTTCAGCTCAGAGTACAGATCCCTTGATTTATACTGTAGGAAAAGTTTTCCAAACTGATAATGGTCGCAAAGCATATATTTTATGGCAGCCTGGAAATTCTAAATCCACTTTTGGAAAGCAATTTGCAATTTACCGCAAGGTAGGCAAATCCACCAGTCCTGGTCAATATGAACTAATGGGAAGAACAAAACTTCAGACCAGTCAAAGTTCAATAAAAGCTCTTCTTAAATTAGGATTAAGTATTGATATCGATGCAGAGTCTGTTGCCTCAAGGATTAATACTTTATATGCTGAAACTCTATCGCAGGATCCATCGGACTATGAACCTTCCCCTTCAGAGCCGGGAAATGTTGAAGCAAAAAGACTTGCTTACTTACTTTCAGCGGCATCCCAAAATGATCAAACACTTCAACGAATAGCATTTCTTGGGAGGACTCATCCAGGAATTTATATGGCAATGGGTCATGGTTATGTAATAAGCGCCCAGAATGAAGGTGTCTTCACTTATGAAGTACGTGAGACTGATGCGGTTGGTACAAATATCAGGGTAATTGGAAGAGTGACATTAGATCCCAATCAGCCATCAGAATTACCACGACCCTCGAGGCCTTATCAGGTTTTATACAAATCAGATACTGATAATATTCCATCACCCCGTGATCATTTAGTTGCGAAATTTAGGTGGGGAACACCAGAACTATTGAGACGAATGCTTCCTCAGACATTTGGATTTAATCTTTACCGAGTTACAGAGTCAAAGGCTATCGAAATGGGCTGGCATCGTAGCAATGTTTTTCCAGATGTAGGTACAATGATACAACTCGTTGAGGAATCGGCTTCTAGTCGCGATCCTGAAGTAAAATTAGTCAACAGGCTACCAGTATTCGCAGGTAAATTAATGAGTGAATTAGAGGCAGCTGACCTAGACTATGACAAAGAAATTTTTTTCACTCATGATGATAATGAACCACCCACAAATCCATTTCAAGATGGTGAAACCTTTTATTATTTTGTTTCTGCAAGGGATATTGCGGGTCATCCAGGACTAATTTCCTCGGGAACAAAAGTCGTCATATGTGATCGTATTCCTCCAAAAGCACCAGTAATTGAATCCGTGACGAATGTTTTTGAATCATCATCAATTAACAGTCTAAAAAAACTACAAGGAAATCAGCATTTTCGTGTTCGTATTCGCCAGAGCGATCAGCAAGGATCAGAAGCGATAAAAAAATACTACATATATCGTTGGGAGGATGGCACTCAACATGTAAGAGAAGGAGGTAATTGGGAAAATAACATTGTTGCAGAGATTTCTGATTTTGACCGAGACTCAGATTTTATTGATTGGAATGATAATGATTCTGACGAATCACCTATGATAATACCAGGCGATGATTCAAAATCTGGTCAAAGTTGGTGGTATACAGTCCGTTCGGAGGACAGCTCTTCATGTATTCCTGGCAACATATCTCCACACTCTAGGCCAGTTTATGGGGTTCTTAGAGATCGAGTTGGTCCTGGGAGGTCTGGTGGGTTACTAAGTAGATGTATTGTTCATCCCACCGTACGTTGCGGTGAAATAACCTCCGATCGACTTGAAAAACAGGGTCTAAAAAGTGACTTTCATGGCTTCGTCCTCTGTCTTGAAAGAAGAGATAAAATGTTAAGGTCATTTGAATATGAACTTGAGTACAATGGTCAAGTTATAATATCAGATTCTCAAGATTTTTCTTTCTCAGACACCATCAATAAAGCGATTTCATTTAGCGATAAAATACCTGTCAACGAAGTCATTGTTAAAGTCAGATCAAAAACATCAACAGGAATTTTAAGTGAATGGGTTACCTGCTTTGAGCCTAAAATAATTTTAATCAAGGGTGAAGTTCCGGTAATGAAGATCATTGGCGAAATCAAAATGTCTTATACCCCGGTAAAGCGTCAAAATTTGGGATCAATTCCCCCTTCGCATGACGTCATTGGAATTGGAGGCATTATTACTGGTCCAAGATTAGACTTTACCATTCCTCAAGGTAGTAAGGAATACAGAATTTTCAGAAGAGTTGGTGACAATGGTAATTTTCAAATGCTTGATAGGGGAAGTGCAGATGGTCCTGAATTCCCTGAAGATTTACTTGATATTCAATTTATTGACCCTGCACCACCGACTGAATCGGGTGTGGAAGTTTGTTATTTTGTTCAAGTATTTGACCGAAATGGTAATTCAGGCCCAAGAGTCAAGATAGGCTGTGTACTAATTAGGTCAAATGACTTAGCCACCCCAATGTTGTATGACCCTGAATATTTGGTGCAGAATGAAAACATGGGTCAGATCAGGTTAAAATGGTTTTGTGATCCTGTTGGTGTAAAAAGATTTGAGATTTGGGCCGCTTCCATGACTTCACCTGATCCGAGCATAGAATCTGTAAATATTAGCCCACCGTTAGGCCTTGTTCAAGGATCTCTAATCAAGCCAACTTCCCCCGCCTCTGATTTGTCTTTCAATGGATATCAGACAAAATCTGTTGAATCAGGCGCAGTGGGCCAAGGTGGTGAATTTTCAATTAAACTCAAAGTACCAACAAACCAGTCTCTGTTCTTTTCAGTTCGTGCGGTTGGAGATGGCCCTTATATTGCAGACGTTTTACCTGGAAATGAAGCTCGAACATCTGGGCCTTTTTCCAACCTAGTCAATGCTAATTGGAGACCAAACTTAAACGCTGACCAAGATCCGGACATCATTCCATGGCCCGCTCTTTCAGTGCCAGGCGTTTCATCGGTTGATGCAGTTGTTGCGAATTACAAGCCCGGAGAGGGACCTCTATACGCATTTCCATACCAGAAAGTAGGAGGAATTGAATCTGGATCAGCATGGATATTGATGGGTGCTATGGAATCAATCAGAGATGAAAAAAATGGTCTAAATATTAGAATCCCCTTTAACCAAGATCCTTTAAGTATACTTTTTTCATTCAGGAAGCAGAATATTCATCCAGTATCACCCGAAAACCTAGAGTCGATAGTGCCATTCGTTGTTTACAGGCACCAATTACCAACAACAGAAAACCCAAATATTGTTCCGAATCTTGTACAGGTCTCACCGCTAATAGACCGAATATCGTACAAGGATCATGATAGATTTAGAGAAATAAAAGATCCTTTTTTTGAGTTTATTGATTATTTGTCCGCAAATGAAAAATCTCAATTCAAAGTTCCAATAGGTGGAACATTTTCACGTGACTTAATAAAATCTAAAACACAACTAGGCCATATTGAGCTTGGTCAAATACCAGACTATTTAAGACCTTTCAACACACTTGTTTACTGGGTTGATAAAATGCCAGTTGTTAGTGGTGCACGTTACCAATACCTAATAGTTCATTTCACTGACTTGGGTGAGATAGATAGAATTATTCCTACAAATTTTGTAGATCAACCATGAAAATATTAGTTTTAATTTTTGTTCTCATAAATTTTGCCAATGGTTCTTCATTTGTTAACCTTGGAGATGAGATTTATGTTCCCTCGGAGATAAACTCTGAGTTTTCTTTGATAGATAGGGAAACTGGTGATGTGAGGTTCATAACTATTGGAAAAAATGATTTGATTACTGTAAAAAGTTCTTTGCGAACAAATTTATCAGGTGTCACAGGTGCAACTTCGGGTATCGTGGAGAATAACAAGGAGTATTTGATTTTGGCCTCACCTGAATCGAATCGACTGGGAATAATCTCAAAAAGTGATGATAATTTAAGGACAATATTTCCATTAGAGCAAGGACCACAATTTCCAATCAATATTAAGCCACCTCGAGTTTCGAATGCCAGTTATCCCGAGCAAATACTTCTAGCGTCGAAATATGATAATAATGGAGAAACGATTTCATTCTACAGAGATCCACTGAGGAGCCTGAGGGGCTTAGATAAGTTATCAGGACTTGGTCCTTTAGCATGTTTACAACCTCTCATACAGACCCCAACAAAAAAAAGGCTCGGCATTGGTGTTGAGGCCTATGATAAAGGGTCAAGACTTTTTTTGATCAGCTATTCTGAATCTAATGAACTGATTTACAATACATCTCACGATGTTTTAGATAATACTCAACTGGCAACAAATGTTTACAGGGAAGATGGGGAAAAAATCGTAATCGGATATGTTGTGGGTGATAAAAAATTTATTATTATTGTTGTAGATGAATCTTCCAAAATAGGTGATCCCATACATGTTAAAATTGATTTTGAGATAGGTTCAATTGTTCCAATCAATAATAATGAAGGACCTAAGGGGATACTTGTTAATGCTCAAGACGGAAGTTTTGCAGCTCACTATCAGATTACCCAAGATAATAAAATAAGGTCTGTGAGTTCGTTCATACCTGAAAAAGGTACCCTCATGAATGGCATGGTATCCGTGCCTAAAAAGGGTATCGCTATGCTTACCAAGATAGATGGCTCTACTAGTTCTGAGATGCAATATTTTGAATGGAGTGGAAGTAAATGGGAGCCCTCACAAAGACTAGATCTACCAAAATTGTCAAAATCTAACGATGATTTCGCAACACTCTTTTGGTTTTCTTCTGAACCTCTTGTAAATGCGGATGCGTCACTTTTAGATTTTCAGAAAGTTTCAGATTGGACCACTGGAGGTTCAGGAACAATAAATGATCCTATATTATCAAATTTATATAGTGAAACTTTTCTTGGGTCAATTGAAGGATTGGGCTCTCCAACCAAATTCATACCTCAAGTTCCCGATAGAGCAGTCAGTTATATGACGAATCAATATACCAACACTATTTCTTTGTCTTCCTTGGATTCAATTACACAACTTTCGATCCCAAATATTAATATTTTACCCAAATCTGGTACATACGACCAGCCAGTTTTGATCAATGCAAAAACTGACGAATCGGCACTGATTTACTATCGTGAAAATAAAATACAATCATCATGGAAAGTTTATTCTGGACCTTTTCTTGTATCTTATCCGAAAAAATTGCAGTTCTATTCACAGAGCGCATCTTCGAGAAGTTCTATAGTCAGCAGAGAATTTAATTTTGACATAAACGAAGTGAGTTCCTTCGACTCGGACGGTGATTTTGTTCCCGACTTTGTGGAAAATTCATTTGGAATAAAATCATCCGATGGAATGGATTCTGATTCAGACGGGTCTACTGATCTTGATGAAATTCTTAAAGGCACTTCTCCAGATGATGCCGAAAGCAAACCAGAAATTTCCTCTAAACCTTTTATTGGTCAGAGTTTTCGCATTGCAGTGAGCCCTAGAGATTATAGATCGATACCTGCGATTCCTGGAGAAGTATTTACCGACAAGCCGCCCGTTTTCGTGACTCTTCGTGGCATGAGGTCAGAACTGTTGGACAGACAAACTGTAGAAAAGGTCTATAATCCACCGGCAATTTCAGATAGTAGGGTAGCAATTTTAGAGCCTAACAAAGCAGTTCCAATCAACGAATGGGTTATTTTAAATTCACCTGATTTTTTTGACTGTCTTAACCCTGATGATTTTGATTTGATAAATGAAAATACGGGAACGGGAAGAGAAATTTATCGAGTTATTCAAAGACCAGTCCAGAACCCTCCAACCATTGATATTAATCTAACAGGTTCATTTTCTGATGATGTTAATTCTTGGATTAAAAAAGCAAAGACTACTTTATCACAGCACCAATATCCCAATTCTATCGAAACGCTCGAACCTGTGCACAGCCTTATAAGTGTCCTTCTCGAAACAGCAATCTATGATTTTCTAACTGAACTCGATGATCAAACTAAGACTGATATCGAGCTTCCTCTTGATTTGCCTGGTATCGGGGATCGACCAATTCAACTTGGTAGAGACCGTTTCACATTATTTGGAAATCGATCAAATGACGTTACTCGACAACCTCTTAACGACAAAATGATTAATGCTCTTGAAGGGTCTGGACTCTCATTTGAGCAGTTACTTAGAAATATAGAAAATATTGTGTTGGAGGATCAGAAAATTATTTCATTTATGAACGATCTGTATGAATATCATGCCAATCATACAGGTCCTAGCGCCCCAGAGGCAGATCGGATTCCATTCCTTCGCCTACCGATTGATGTAATTAGATCATTGATACAAAAAGAGGAAATCGATACTGAATACCAGTCGGGATTCTCAAAAGGATTGGTCAATGGGTTCAGAAATCGTATTATCCGAATTTTGGAGGATGAGGTAGATTCCGCAAAAAGGCCTGTAGCAACTTGGACGATTGAGGTAAATTTTGATGGAAACGAATATTTTTATAGGAATATCGAAAAAGACGAGCCAGTGGTTATTTTTGATGGAAAGAGAAGAGAGTTTAGTTTTGATAGAGGTATTGGCATCGTTGCTGGTACTCGATATGTAATCACAGGATATATTGATGTTGACGGACCGAATGGTGCGGATGCTATGGAAATTCTAAGAGCAGATCTCTCTTTCACTCCTATCTCTAGTGATATTGATAAGGATTCGGATTTATTAGATGATGGATGGGAAAGATTTTTCTTTGGTAGCACTACCAATGTTAGCGCATACGACGTTCATCCTATCAATGGTTATAGCTATCTTCAATTGTATCTTTTAGGTAATGATCCAAGGAATTCAGCTGGCGAAATTCCCAGCCAGGCTCCTCTAGTTATTGCCCCTCAATCATCCGGAGTTAAAAAGCAGGAGGCTGGGAACTTAGTGATAGATTTTAATTTTCCAGAGATATACTTCGATTCTTTCAATTTCACAGTACTTGAAACCAGTGACCTTTCTGATCCCACACCAGTTAATGATGTTAATATTACAAGAGTGGGGACTAATTTATTTAGGATTAGTTTTATTTCTAACCAATTTCAGGAGAGAAGTAAATTTTTTCAGGTTTCAATTGGCTTGCGTGATAATTGAATAGGGTTTCAATTATGTTAATTTGTAAGTAAATTAAATACTTTTAGTCAATTTGCTCGCATGTTACTAAGTATAATATGAAATACATAATCATCTCATCTCTTCTATTTTCTTTTGTAATTAACCTGTCCAGAGCTGAGGAAGTATTTGCTTCTGTTTTTGATGGTAAGAATAAACCAACTGTCAAAAAAGATGGTAAATGGATAACCTTCACCGGAAAAGGTATGTCAGTTAAGACAGCGGGAAATTGGATTCCTCAGGAGGATGGTTCACTTTTTCTTGACCCAAGGCCTGGTGAAAAGGGCTGGACTCGATACGGTTCTTATCTTTGGCTCACCGAAGACTATAAGGACTTTATTTTTGATTTTGAATA
>TARA_B100000963_G_scaffold91149_1_pt1 | contig 13414 bp, 13 predicted proteins | sample TARA_B100000963 | Tara Oceans TARA_B100000963 (sample SAMEA2622097) | marine metagenome | biome: marine biome (ENVO:00000447); feature: surface water layer (ENVO:00002042); material: "saline water (ENVO:00002010), including plankton (ENVO:xxxxxxxx)" | depth 5 m | reverse complement strand
AACACCATACTTTAAAAACTCTTTTTTTTCCCTAGGTATTATTAAAAAATTAGGTTTATAAAAAACTAAAAGCTCAACTAGCATTTTAGCATCTATATCACTATTTAATAATAATGGAACTTGGTGGTTTGTTATAAGTGAAAAATAACTAATAATTGAACCTAACTTATTCTCACATAATAAAAAAACTAGAGATTTATAATTAAATAGACTACTGAAAAGATTTGAATAATTATTTAAATCATTATAAGTGATTTCATTATTATTTTCATCAATTATAGCAAGGTTTGAAGAAAATAATTTAAACTTTTTCTTGATTATGTTAGAACTATCTTGAACCTCCATCTACTCTTATAACCTGACCATTTAAATATGATGAATTATCACTCGCTAAAAACATTACAACATCAGCAATTTCATTTGGCTTTGCTTTTCTATTTAATGCTATGTTATTTAACATTTTTCCATCAGCCTTCTCTTCAAATATTGAAATCATTTCCGTTTCAGTTGGTCCAGGTGCTATGGCGTTAACTCTAATACCATAAATTCCAAGTTCAGATGCTAGTGATCTAGAAAATGAAAGGATGGCAGCTTTTGATGAAGCATATGCACAATGAGCTGGGTAAGCATCAATGGCAGATATCGATGAAAAATTAATAATTGTACCACTTTTTTGTCTAGTCATAACTTTTAGAACAAACTGAGTTAACTCGACCATAGGAAAAAAATTAATATCAAAGATTTCTTTAAACTTACTAATTGGTGTCATTTGAAATAACTCTGAGTGACCAAGCCCTGCATTATTCACTAATATATCTATTGGTATTTTTTCATTATATATATTTTTAAATGCATTTTTAAGTTCTAGTGAATTAGTTAAGTCAAAATAAATTGGCTTAATAAAAACATTATATTTTTTCGATATCTTATTTATAAAATTTTCAAATTCTATATTTTTTTTTCTAGCACATGCCCAAATATTACAGCCATTCTCTGCAAACTTTTCAAGAATAGACTTACCTATTCCTCTGTTAGAACCAGTTATTATTGCATTTTTATTTTTTAGCATAATTAATTTATTCAGTATAAACTATTCTAGACATTGCTTCAATCATATCATACCCATCCCAATTTAATGAAATATTCATTGTAGAACCTAATTTTACTATTCTATCTACCCCTTTACATCCACTTTCTAGTACTAAAGATTTTAGCTTAATTGGGTCCTCTCCAAGATATCCAATTGTTTGACATGGTTTAGAAAATACTGGTAATATTGTTGTTAAATCTTTAGTAACATGTTCAAAAAAATACCCACCACCTTCTTTATAACTCATTAAATTTTTTGATATTTTTTTTACTTCCAATCTAACAATTAAATTATTTTCACTGATTAATTTGATATTTTCATAATCTTTTGAAATATTGCAAATTGATGATAATTTATCAACACCTTGAATTTTTTGAAATTCATAATTATTTTCAAAAACTACATCCTCTAATTTTTTCCAAAATTTTGTTCTTGCTTCAGTTGAATTAGATCCAGTCCAAATGACTAATCTTGGTGAACTGCAAGCATTTTGATCAGTAAAAAAAGTATCTATATAAAAATCATTTGCAATCTTATTTTCATCCATTAATAAGTACTCATCTGAATTTATGATAGAAATTGAATGTCTATCCGAGAAACATAACTCAGTGGTTCTAGGTGGAATTTTTGCATTTCTAATTTTATTAATTGTATTATCACCTCCCCATATAATTCTAATGTCACAATGTGAAGAAAAAAATTCACTTATTTCATCATCGTGATCATACCTAACAACTATAATTCTGTTCTCAAAATTGGTCTCAGAGATAACGTGGTTTAAATTATCGACAATAATTTTTATTTGATCAAAATTTTTATTTGATACTCGTATGATACATGAATTACCAGTAAGTAATGAATATGTCATTGAAACTGCAAAGTTTACTGGGACATTGGAGGGAGCAATGTGAAAGGAAAGCCCTTTACCAACTCTTGTTCTACTAAAATCATAACTAGATTTTATTTTAATCATTGACTTTTCTCTAATCCAAAATGCAAATGAAAAAACATCAGGGTAGTCTTTAACTCTTTTATCTTTCATCAATGATTTTGATAATTTTGATAAAAAAACTAAAACTTGTTTATTAAAAACAGGTAGAACTCTAGCATTAATTACTTCATCAAGTTCAGTACTGCTACCAACCAAAAATTTTATTTTATTTAACACCTTCTGCATAAGTATCACTACAACCTCTTAATTCAGCGCTTTTAATTCTTCCAAGGATTTTTATTGTTTTTCCTAATCTACCACATTTACAATTATCAATACCAGTTATAATACCCTCATCTTCAGTAATTAATGAATGACCTGGATATGAATGTGCTAAAGTAGATTGAATCTGGATAATACCAGGTTCACCAACATCACATACTTTGAAATCATATGGGTTTCTAATTATAATATCAGAGTATATACTAGAATGTAAATTTCCATATTCACATTCCATATAGTTACAACCAGTTTGTTCTACCATACCATACATATCTAAAAAATTAGTTATTCCACATTGTTCAGTTAATGAATTTTTAAAAATTTTTCTAGAGACTGATTCAGACTCTAATTTCTTCCATCCCCCACTTTGAATCATAAATGAGTTAGGTAAATCTAATTTTAAGTTCTTTTTTTTTAACTCTTGATAAAAGTGTTTCCAAATCATGAAAGTAAATCCAAAAATTATAAATTTTGAATTTTTATTTTTTTCTACAAATTTTTCTATTTCCTTAAAATTGATTGACATATCATCATTTAGAGCAAAAGACATACCTCTTGAAATAAAATTAAAGCTTAAGATAACTGCTCCTCTTGATGAAAACATATCTCTTTTCTTTAAAATCAAGGGAGAGTCAACAATTAGCATTGGTAGTCTACTTTTACCTATGAAATCATTGAGTAGCTTAATTAATACTTTTTGTTGCAAAAGAGCTGTTTTTTTATCAATAAATATTTTTGAAACTATTTGACCGGTAGTGCCTGATGATGTCATTGTTTTAAAAACATCCTTATCGTCAATACTTTTTAACTCATGTTCTTTAAATGATCTAACAGGTATAAATGGTATGTCATAATTATCATTTATTTTACTAATATCACACCCAAGTATATCCAAATATTTTGAATAATGTTCACAATTATTTTTATGATGTTTAGTTAAATCAGTTAAAGCTTTTGTAAGATATTTTTTCTTCTCACTATAATTTAATGAATATGGATTTATTGAGTGAAAATGATCAAGAATATTCATTTTTTATTTTATTAATTATCGATTTGTAATCGATCCCCATTTGATTCCAGATATATTCTTGTGAGCCAAATTTAATATCAAATTTATCTGGAAAACCAATAAAAATTTGTTTGGGGCTATTATTGAATGATGCCTTATACTCTGCAACTGCTGTACCAAGACCTCCAAAAATAGTATGTTCTTCAACTGTTACTATTAATTCATAATTCTTAAAGATTTTAGATAATTCTTTTTTATCAATTGGTTTAATTGTGTGAAAACTGTACAAAGAACATGAAATATTATACTTATCTTCAAGCTCAGTAATTGCAATTTTTGATTCATTTACCATTAAACCAGTTGCCAAAACAGCAACTTTTTTTCCTTCTTTGATTTTAATAGCTTTTCCCAGCTCAAAATTAATATCATCATTATGAACCATGGGACAACTCAAATTACCTGTTAATCTTATGTATGCAGGTGAATCTATTTTTGATAATTCTACAGCTGCCTTATAAGCCTCCAAGCTGTCAGCAGGTGAAACAACAATCATATTAGGTAGACTTCTCATGAATGATAAATCCTCTGTTGCCCAATGTGAAATTCCAGCTCTTGATGCTACAACACCAGCATAAGAACCAACTAATTTTACATTTGATTTTAAATAAGAGAGGTGTTCTCTAGTTTGTTCAAGAGCTCTAACAACAGTAAATGAAGCATAAGTAGTAGCAAAAACACAAAATCCCTCCATTCCAAGGCCAGCAGCAACACCTACCATATTTTGCTCTGCAATACCAACATTAATAAATTTTTCTGGATGATTTTTTATAAACCTGTCCATACCAGATATAGATGAAATATCTGCCGTTAAAAGTCTAACATTATTGTTTGTCTTCACAATTTCAGGTAGACCAATAGCAAAAATGGTCCCTCTCATTCCTAATTTAGACCATGTTTTTAATGTTATTCGATTTATTCTCAAAACTTAAATTAATATTTTTCTAATATTTGACTTTTTGCATCATCATATTGCTCTTGTGTTAGCGAAGAAAAATGCCATTCAATTTTATTTTCCATAAAATCAATACCTTTTCCTTTAATTGTATCTGCAATTATTATGTTTGGCTTAACATCAGATGAATTTGAAAATGCATTTAATAAGCTTGAAATATCATGTCCATCACATGAGTTGACATTCCAGCCAAAGCTTTCTAATTTCATTTTAAGATCACCTAAAGACATGACATCATCAATAGGTCCATCCATGCATAATCCATTTCTGTCAACAATTACAATAATATTTGATAATTTAAAGTGGGAAGCTGCCATAAAAGACTCCCATATTGAACCTTCATGTAATTCTCCATCTCCAACAAGCAAATAGGTTTTTGCATTTATTTTTTTAGATCTGTTTGACAAAGCTATGCCTATAGCAAAAGACAGAGCCATTCCTAAACTTCCACCCGAATATTCTAAACCAATTTTAATATCCATTGGATGACCATAAAGGTATCCTCCATCTTTTATATATTCATCTGCTACATCATCTTTATTAAAAAAACCAACATCAGCTAAAGCTGGAAAATGAGATAGACCACAATGAGCTTTACTTGGGATAAATCTATCTCTTCTTTCCCAATGGGGATTTTTAACATCAAATTTCATTAAATGACCAAATAAAACAGACATAATTTCAACACAAGATAAACTTCCTCCAAGGTGGGATCCTTTTTCTCCGGAATGTAAGCCCATATCAATAGCATGAAGTCTTAATCTTTTTGACATTTCTTCTAATTTCTTAATTAATTTTATATTATTTTTCATAATCTTCCTCCGTCAACTTTTAAAATATGGCCTGTTATAAAAGATGAATTATTAGACATAAGAAATAAAATTGCATCCGAAATTTCTTTAGGTTCTCCTAATCTTGACATTGCGGTCTTATTAATAACTTCACTCATTTGATCATCTGTTTTTATTTTTCCCATGCTAGTATCTATCAATCCAGGCGAAACAGCGTTAACTTTTATGCCAAAAGGAGCCAATTCATTAGCTATAGCTTTAGTTAACCATATCATTGTAGCCTTACTTGATCCATAAGCTAAATAACCAGGATTTGTTTCAATTCCTCCAATTGATGTGATATTAATTATTGAGCCTCTTTTGTTTCTAATCATGGATTTAGCAACTAACTTTATAATTAATAGTTGAGAAAAAACATTGATATTAAAAACTTCACTTAACTTATCTATAGAAGTAGTCATGATGGTGCCACTATGTGCAACCGCAGCATTATTTATTAAATAATCAATTGGAATTTTTTCTTTTAAAATTTCAGACAATGCCTTTTTAATTTGACTAAAATCACTCAAATCAAAATAAACTTTTTTAATCCAACCAAAATTTTCATTTTCTAAGTCAGAAATGAATTTATCAAAATCTGCATTTTTATCTCTGACACATGCCCAAACATTAGCTCCACTTTTTGCTAATTCAACAAGTGTTTGCTTACCAATGCCTCTATTACATCCTGTTATTAAAACATTTTTATTTTTGAAGTCATATTCCATCAAAATTTTACATCATAATTTTTTTCTAAAATTTCCATACCCTTCTCAAATGAGGAGAGATCGATAATATCATCAGTTTCAATCATTATATCAAATTCGTCTTCTAGGACAGCAATTAAATTCATATGTCCAACTGAGTCCCAAAGTTCAATATCTTGATATTTAAGTCCATTTAACTTATCTTCTGCTATTTCAAAAGCCTCACAGAACGAATTTTTATATTTTTTTAAGTTATCCATAAAATTATTTTCTGTCTTTTTTATTTACTTTTCTAATTTTAAACATGTTTTTAACATCATAATTCATTATAATTCTTTCTCTACCATCTGGTAATTTTTCTCTACTAACTTCAGTAGCTCCATTATTTAAACTAAACTTATAAACTCCTATGTTTTTTGAATCAACTTCAAAATTATAGCTTTTAACACCAAGAATATGTAATATTTCTATGTGCTTGTTATTAAGAACGGGAGCATAAATAGATTGATCATTGTCTGGATCCCAAACCCAATATTCACCTCTTGCCCCTTCACTGATTACGTATTTGTTTTCACTAACTTTTTTTGTAGAATTATACCTATTTAAAAGTTCAAGGAATAAATTTGGATTGAAAAGTATCGACGGTATAGATGATAAAAAGAGCTTAAATTTATTTTTTCTAAGATTTCTAAACTGTTTTTCAACATTAAGAGTTGCACTTGCAAATCCCACAATACCACTTTCATTGTAAGCACATAGTACAACTTCATTAGGGTCATTTAAGATTATACTATAATATTTATTTAAAAAACCTTTTCCCATCTGTGAAAAGATACCCCTTCCATCTAAATCTTTAATTTTATAGTGTAAAAGTGATAATTCTTTAGCATCACTTTTTTTTGCCAACCTAAATTTCATACTATATTCTATTTATCGAGTTTAAATTAGAATTTGTTTTCTGTTTGATTATTAACAAAAATACCTAAATATTTAATAAAAAATTTTCTTTTATTTAATATTATATAAAAAATCACAAATTAAATTAACTTGATTTTCTGAACTATAATTATTTGAAATTTTATTTATATTTTTTTTGTAGAGTCCTAGATTTTCAGAATTACAGATATTCTCAATTGCATTAGCTATTTCATTTTTATTATCGTTTCTTATTACAATTCCACAATTGTTTTCTTCTACAACTTTTGAAGCATCAACACTTCCAGACATAATCATTGGTAAGTTTGCGTTTATATAATCCATCACTTTAGTTGGAAAAGATACTGGTGAATGGGAATGATAAAAAGATAATCCAAAATCTGATTTTTTAAGCAAAAGCAAATAATCATTATGACTTAAATATCCAGTCAGTAAAACATTATTAAGTTTATTATTCTTAATTATATTTAATAGTTTATTTCGATTATGCCCATCACCCGAAATAAATATTTTTAATTTATTTAAGATAGATTTATCAACATATTTTAAAGAATTTAAAACAATCTCTTGATTATGACTGTCACCTAATGTTCCAGAGAATATTGCCCAAATTTCATTTTTATTTTTTTCAAATTTTGGGTTTGTATAACTTTTCAATTTATTAAAGTCAATAATAGGTGATGGCAAAGAAATTATATTAGGTTTATACTTTGTAAATTTGTATAAATTTTCTGCATGAGATTTAAATTTTTGATTTAAATATATATTGTAATCCGAAAATTTAAATACTAGATATCTAGAAATATAAGGACCAATTGAAATAACTTTAAAAAATATTTTTTTTAAACCATTTGTTTGATTTATAGAACCTTCAGGCCATAAATCTCTTAATTCAGAGACAACTCTAACATTAAAAAATATCTTTAATAAAAATGTATAACAGCTAACAAACAATATAGGTCCAGAGAGGAATATAATTTTTGGTTTTTTCTTAAAAATTGATTTTAGTTGAAAAAAAAATGAAAAAAACAAAACAGATGATAATAGTCTTTTTATACCGGTATTAGACTTATATGAAATTCCAGGCAAAAGAATTAATTCACAGAAATCTAAAACAATGTTTTTTCTAAACCTTTTTTCTGCATGTGAAAAATTTGTACTCCACCAAACTACATCAAAATTATTTTTTGATAGTTTTTTAATAATACTTAAACTTCTATCAAAACCACTTTCATTTGGAAGAGCATCCCACGGATTCAAATACCAGATTTTTGTATTTTTCATTAACTAGCTGATAAAATAGTATACATTATATGCATTGCGATTACATGAAAGTCTTCTGAAATTTGCATATCATCAATAGGAACATGCAAATTAATTTTAGCTTTTTTCTTTAAAAGACCTCCATCAAAACCAGAAAACCCTAGAGTTGTTGCTCCATTAATATTTGCATAGTCAATTGCTTTTATAATATTTTTTGAATTTCCACTTCCTGAAATAGCTAAAACTACATCACCTTTATTCATTAAATTTTTAAGTTGTTCTTCAAAAATGACATCATAACCAACATCATTTGAATAAGCAAGTATGGTCGGAATATTATCATTTAAACAAATTATTCTAAATTTTTTTTCTTTGTTGTAAGAGCAGCCTTTAATAATATCACAAACCATGTGTGAAGCAGTTGAGCCACTTCCACCATTACCAAAAACATAAATATTTTTATTATTATCTCTAGCATATATAAAAGTTTTTATAATTTCTTCCAATGCATCAACATCAAAATTATCCAATACAACTTTAAAATTATTTATGTATTCAGTTATCTTATTTTTCATATTTAATTATTAAAAATTATTTGTGAACCTTGAAATTCAAAATTGAATTTTAATTCCTTATAGTTTGATAAAGCATTCCTGAGTTTTTCTTGTTTATTTTTTTCACAGTAAAACAAAAAGAATCCTCCACCACCTGCTCCTAGAAGTTTACCTCCTTCTGCACCATTTTCAATCGCAGTTTTATATATGTAATCTAATTCAGGGTTAGAAATTCCAGATGCCATTTTTTGTTTAATAGTCCATGACTCATTTAAATATTTACCTAGAACATCTGTGTTGCCTTTTTGAAATTCTTTTAACAAATCTTTTGCTAAAATGGTCATTGTTTTTAAATTTTCTCTGTGATTTGAAGATCTCTGAGTATTCTTATTTTGTTTACTTAAAATTTCTGAAGCTGATCTGTTAATATTTGTATAAAATAGTAAGAGATTATTATCAAGTTTTCTGATTTTTGAAGAATCTAATAATATAGGTGAAATTTCAACTGAATCATCTGGATTAAACATAATACACTTGATGCCACCAAAAGCACATCCATATTGATCTTGTTTTCCAATTGGTTCTTTCAAAATATCAATTTCAATTTCACAAGCTACTTTTGCTAATTCATAATTAGGAATTGGATTTTTATTGTAATTAGAGCATAAATTGATTAATCCTACAGTGAAGGCAGATGATGAGCCCATGCCTGTTCCACCAGGGATATCGGAAATAGAATTAAAATCAACATTATTAATAGAATATTTTTTAAAAACCTCTCTGATTAAATTATGTTTGATTTGATTAATATTATTTATGATTTCTGTTTCAGAATATTTTATTATTGATTTATTATCATGAAAATATTTATGCATTGATAAGTATATATACTTGTCTATTGAAGTTGAAATAACAATACCAGGTTCATCTTTGTAAAAACTTTTTAAGTCAGAACCTCCACCCATAAAGCTTATTCTAAAAGGGGTCTTACTTATTATCATAGAAAAATTTAAAGGATGTGATTTATAGCTTCTTCAAAGTTATTAAAAATAAAGTTAGGTTGAATGTCATATTTTAAATCTTTACCTCCATAACCAGTTTTAACCAAAATTGTTTTTAACCCTGCATTTTCTCCAGTCTTTATATCAGCAGATCTATCTCCAATAATAAATGATTCTTTCAAATCAATATTATATAGGCTTTGAGCTTTTTTAATCATACCTATATTTGGTTTTCTACAATTACATTTTATTTTTAACTCTTTAATTTCATTTTTAAAACCCGATTCTGGATGGTGAGGGCAAAAGAAAATATGGTCTAAAAATGCGCCTTTTTCTCCAATTAAGCTTTCAAGCTTATTATGAATATTCTTTAATTGAGAAAAGGTTAATTTTCCCTTTGAAATCATAGGCTGATTAGTAACCACAATTGAAAGAAATTCACTTTGATTAATTTTTTTTATTGATTCAGCTACTCCATCAATTAACTCAAACTTATTTATATCAATAAGTTCATCAACTTCTTTATTAATTACCCCATCTCTATCAATAAAAATTGCTTTTCTTTTATTTGAGCAATTTAATCTTTTAACTTTTCCTGATTTAATATCCTCTGATATTTTCTTAAGACGATCAGAAGTTCCCATATCTTTAATATATTCTGCAGTCTTATATCCATATAAATCAAGTTTATTATTAATTACTCTTGGGAAAACATCTTTGCCAAAATCTGAATAGTTATTTTTTGGAATATAATTAAGTATTTCAGGACTCAAAACATAAAGAGCAGCATTAACTAAATTAGCTTTGTAATTCGAATTATGTGGTTTAGAAAAGAAATTATTTATTTTTGAGTCATCATTAACTTCAACTAAGTCACTATCATACGGATGATCATTAGGATGAACTAAGAGTGTTCCAAGCGATTTATTTTTTTTATCAAACTTTATTAACTTTTTAAGATTAATATCCATAATTGTATCTCCGTAAAAAACCATAAATCTTTCATTTAAAAAATTACTAATTTTTTTTAATGCACCTGATGTGCCCATTGGTTCTTCATCTTTGAAGTAAGTAATATTAACACCAAAAGTTTTACCGTCTAAAAAATAATTTTCAATGATTTCAGATAAATGACCTGTAAGAATATATATTTCATCTAAACCATATTTTTTTGCTAACTCAATTTGATATTGTAGAACAGGTTTACCACAAATTTTAACCATTGGTTTTGGTATTTTTTTTAAGCCTAATCTCGTTCCTTTACCACCTGCAATAATTACTAACTTCATGATTTTTGAACTAGTTTGAAATATGAATTAATTATTAATAAAGTGAAAATAAAAAAATAAAAATCTAAAGATAATCCATTGAAATATCCTTGAAAGGATTCCGCACTTAAACATAAACTTGGAAAAATTAATGCATAAATTAAAAGAACAAAATTATTATGCTTATTTCTTAAAAAAGTTAAATAAATGATTTTATATATTAATCCTAATACAAACATTCCTAAAGTAATTCCAAACCAACCAAAATTCCAAAATAATTCACCTAATATAGTTGGTGAAATGCCGCTCCAGTCATCTTTGAAAACATTTCTCTTATAATTTAAAAGATCTCCAAAAAATCTATTAGTAAAACGAATTGAGCTTGGAATGGGTTTATTTTTCCAAATTGATTTTGGTATAATTATAGTTGACATTTCTATAGCAGATTTATAGCCTAGTTCATAATTGCCATTATCCTCCATATCTTTTATAACAGATGCTAAAACCTCCGTTCCTTTTGACCTTACTAAAAAGGAATAAACTAATTGTGGCTTTTCTTTTGCAATATTAATTAAAGCGTTATAATTTATGTTTATATCCTTAGGAATAGCCCTATAAATTCCTAAAGATGTAAATAAAATAATCAGAGCTGAAAAACTTAAAAAAATACTTTTTATTGAAAACTTTCTATATGCATAGTTGTATATTAAACTAAATGAAATGAATGGTATTATTAAAAAACTTCTAAAACCCATAAAGTAAGATGGTATCAATGATAAAATGATTATAACAAATGTCTTTTTGTTGTTTCCTGGTATGAATTTATTAGATAAAATATAAATGAGATAAATGCATACGGAAATTGACATCAGCCTTGTAGCTGGATAAATCAAAAATCCTTGTCCAACTAACCCGCCAGCACGAAATGTTTCTATATTTTCAACGAATGACCTTAAACCTCCATTATTATTTATTAATATTAAAAAAGATACATATCCAATAAATATGAAAATAGCTAGGCAAAAATTAACCCTTCTGTTTTTAAAATTTTGAGGAAATTTTGATGGTATTTTAATACTCTTTTTAGTTAAATAATAGCCAAGCTGAAAAAAAAATAATGCTAAAAATAATGCTAAAATAGCTTTATTGAAATAAATTAATTGGGTTCCACTATATTTTAAGGATAGAGAGGTAACCTCATCAAAGTCTATATTTATGGATATTAATCCTGAAACTAAAACTTGTAATACTAAATAAAAAAGAAATCCATTTTTGATATTGAAAACATCAAATTTATTAGTGTTAATTTCATAAATTATAGGTACAATAAAAAGACATAAAACTAGAAAACTCAATAAGTAGAAAGTCCCCATAATTATTTTATTTATTAAATATTTTTTTAACTATAAACTTGAATTCTTCCATTTTTAAAATATAAAACATCATAATAAATGAGATTATTGCCTGAATTGAAATTTTTATAAAAGTATTAACTATAATATTAGAGAAACCAATAAAAAAAAATTCAATAATAGAATCTATTAATTCATTTGAAATAAAAATTACAAAAATTATAACTGAATTTTTAAGTAAGAAAAATAATAATTGAATATTAAGAAAATTTAATATTTGTGATTTAAAAACTTCATAAAGAGTAATTAATGATATTAAAAACCATGTGAGTATGTAGGCATAACCAATCCCATCTTGACCATAAAAAGAACTAAAAATTGATAAAAAAATAAAATATAAACTAGCAGTTGTAATTCCAATAATAGAAAGTCTAATATTTACTTTTTTTGTAAAGAGAATTCTAAAATTAACAACTGAAATAAGCATAAAAATCATTCCAAATAAATAGTATGATAACATTGAGCTAACTCCTATTGTTGATGAACTATCAAACTCACCTCTCTCAAACAAAATTTTTACTACTGATTTAGAGTTTAATATTAGAATAAACCCAATAATTGAACTAAATAAAATGACTAGTTTATTAACTAAAAATGAATCTGAAAAATACTGTTCATATCTAGACTTATTAAAACTTTCTGTTAACCTTGGGACTAGTACAACAGATGGGCCTGTTATAACTAAAGATCCAATTGCAATTACGAGTCGTTGAGCATAACCAGTATTAGACATGACTGATTCACCCAGTCTTGGAACCAAAAATGAATCAATTGATTGAAAAGCAGAAAAACTTAGCATCGCAATCATTGTCAAAATTAAAAGTGGGAATATTTTCTTAATTGATAAACTTATTTCGTTATTGAATTTATAATCAAATTTTCTAAATAATTTATACCCAATAATTATTAGTATTAAAATATTTCCAATAATAGTTCCTATAATAACACTCAGTATTTGAAGTGAACTATTAAAAATAAGAACAAAAAATATTGAAAAAATGAATGGAATAGAATTTAAAATTATGGGCTTAAAGAATAATTTTTTTGAGTTTAGATAACATAAAAAAATTGAATAATTAATTGATATGAAAATATTAATCCAGCTTAAAAAGTTTATGG
>TARA_B100000963_G_scaffold162203_1_pt1 | contig 13448 bp, 11 predicted proteins | sample TARA_B100000963 | Tara Oceans TARA_B100000963 (sample SAMEA2622097) | marine metagenome | biome: marine biome (ENVO:00000447); feature: surface water layer (ENVO:00002042); material: "saline water (ENVO:00002010), including plankton (ENVO:xxxxxxxx)" | depth 5 m | reverse complement strand
TTTGAAAAATGTTTCAAATTTGTATCAAGAATATTTGATTTGTAAACTGGAAGCTCAGGTGCAATCACTTCATAACCAAGCTTTGGAAAAAAATTAAACACATCTTTAAAATTGCTTAGCCCACCCATTAACCCATGAAGAATTATAATGGGTTGCCCAGTGCCTTTTGACAAGTATTGAAAATTTGTATTTGACATAAAAAACTAATTCAAATTGTCGATGCTAAAGTAATGATATAGAAAACACTATTTATTAAAAGATGATTTTTTATTAAAAAAAAATTAAATATCATTCTTAAATACCTGATAAAAAGGCACTTATCATTTTAAAACATATCTATTCTCCTATTTATTAACAATGTGGGAAAAAGTGGGAAAAAGTGGGATAAAATATATATATTTGAAAGAAGGCGTTTCGAATATGACAAAACTAACTGGAACTTTTGAGTGTAAAATTGATAACAAGGGAAGAATTCTTTTACCGTCACAGTTAAAAAAACAACTGGATGGAGATTTGAAAAATAGTTTTATTATTAAAAGATCAGTGTTTCAGAATTGTCTTGAACTTTACCCAATGGTTGAGTGGAAAAATGTTATGGACAAAGTAAACTCACTAAACAGATTTATAAAAAAGAATAACGATTTTATTAGAATTTTTAGCGCTGGAGTTAGAACACTTGAGTTAGATTCCAACGGTAGACTTTTAGTTCCAATCGATTTAATCAGTACCTCAAATCTTAAAAAGAATGTTGTTATGGCATCTGCTATAAACATAATTGAAATTTGGGACAAGGATAATTATGAAAAATCAATAAATGATAAAAATATTGATTTTATAAAGCTCACTGAACAAGTAATGGGTAATCAAAACAATGAGTTATCATAAACCTGTACTGTTAAGTGAAAGTATAGATAGTTTGAAAATTCGATGCGATGGTGTTTATGTTGATATGACATATGGTGGAGGTGGTCATTCACGCGAAATACTTAATCGTTTAGGAAGTAAAGGAAAGTTGATTGCTTTTGATCAGGATTTGGATTCACTAAGTAACGTAATTGAAGATGAAAGATTAATTTTTTTTAGGCAAAATAATATTTTTTTGATGCAGACACTTGATTATTTAAAAATTGAAAAAGTTGATGGAATATTAGCAGACCTTGGTGTCTCATCTCATCAACTTGATAAAAAAAATAGAGGATTTAGTTTTCAGCCAGGATATACATTGGATATGAGAATGAACCAAAAGCAAAATTTAGATGCTATAGGAGTAATCAATAATTATACAGAAAATGAACTCTCTGATTTGTTTTTTCTAAATGGGGATTTAAAAAATTCAAAGAAAATAGCAAAGGAAATTTGTATTGAAAGAGCCAATAAAAAAATTACTATGACAAATCATTTAAATTATGTTTTGGAAAAATTCTTTAATCATAAGACTAGGAATAGCTTTTTAGCCAGAGTCTACCAATCTATCAGGATAGAGGTAAATAAAGAACTTGAATTTTTAAAGGAAATATTAACCCAGTCTAAAAAAATTTTATCAAAAAACGGGATTATCTCTATAATTACTTATCACTCAGCAGAGGACCGTTTAGTAAAAAGATATTTTAAAAATGGTTGTTTTGATAAAGAGCCTATTAAAGATGAATTTGGAAATTCTTTAAATCCTTTTAAACTGAAATCTCGGTTTTTGAAGCCAAACGAATCAGAATTAAAATTTAATATAAGATCTAGGAGTGCAAAACTAAGATCTGCCTTAAAAATATGAGAAAGAAAATTTTTGACATAATTAACGGGAGGCTAATAATTGAACAAACAAATCTTAAAAATATAAGGTTCGTTATGTTCTTGTTTTTTCTTGCAGTAATAATGATTTATTCATCACATAGTGTTGATACTAAAATCTACAAATTAAATGATTTATCTAAAGAGCTTGTAATGGTCGAAAATGAATTTATTGAAAAAAGAAAAGAAATAGTTAAAATAAAAATGGAATCAAATATCAAAATTAAATTATCAGATAGAGGAATTGCCCCCTCATTAAATCCGCCTACCAAAATTGTTGTTACAAAAGAATAATGGAAAATAATTTTTTAATAAGACTTTACGTTGTTGGTATTCTAATGTTAATATTTTCTTTAGGAATTTTTTATAAGTTATTTCAAATTCAATTTATAGATGGAGATAAATACAGAAAGATAGCAGAGGATAAAACAGTTAAGAATTTTATAGCTGAACCTATAAGAGGTAATTTATATTCAAACGATGGTAGTATACTAGCCACTAGTGTTTTAAAATATGACGTATTTATTGATACAAAAATCATATCCGATAAAATTTTCCAAACAGAAGTTAGTTCTCTTTGTGAAAAAATCTCAGAATTCAAAAAATCTAATTCTAATTATGAATGTGCGAGAATAATAAAGGCTAGGAAAAATAGTAATAGATATCTAAATCTTTTTAGAAATGTAGATATAATATCTCTAGGAAAAATTAAAAGATTCCCCATTCTGAAATATGGAATAATAAAGGGAGGATTAATAATAGAAAATAAAATTAGCAGAGAATATCCCTTTGGAAAAATTGCAGAAAGAACTATTGGCTATGAAAGAATAGATGAAAACGGAAACTTTAGGGGGGTTGGTTTGGAGCACGCTTTTGGAAGGTTTTTGAGAGGTAAAAATGGTCTTGTAACTAAGAGAAAGATTTCCAACGGACAGTGGAAAATTTTGGACAATAACCTAAACGTTAATCCCGTTAACGGATCAAATGTATATACAACTATTGACATTGAAATTCAAGATATAGTTCATGATAATTTACTAGAGCAAACTATAAATTTCGAAGCTGATCATTCATCAGCAATTGTTATGGAGGTGAGTACAGGTAAAATCAAAGCAATATCAAATTTTGGAAGAACTGTTGAAGGTAAATACTATGAAAAATTGAATTATGCAGTTGGAGAATCTGTAGAGCCAGGATCAACTTTTAAGTTAATGTCTATTATCTCTTTATTAGAAGATAATGCAATTGATACTATTCAAAAAATAGACACAAAAAATGGTAAACTAAACTTCTATGGTTTTGACGTAAGAGATTCAAAAGAGGGTGGTTACGGAGAGATAAATATGATGGACATATTTAGATTATCATCAAACACAGGAATTGTTTCAGTAGTAAATGATTTTTATAAAAACAGACCAACAAAATTTGTAGATAGAATTTCTAACATTGGAATTGATAGGTCATTGGGTATAGAAATAAAGGGAGAACCAAATCCTAAATTCCCACACCCGGATGATAATAATTGGAATGGATTATCATTACCATGGATGGCATATGGTTACGGAATATCTTTAACTCCACTCCAAATTTTAACATTTTATAATTCAATAGCCAACAATGGAGAGATGGTAAAGCCAAAATTTTTAGAAAGGGTTACCAATTCCGGTAGGTATGATTATAAATTTAAAAAAGAGGTTATAAACTCATCTGTTTGCTCAAAAAAAACCTTAGATATTGTTAATAAAATGCTTTATGATGTTGTACAGCATCCAAATGGAACAGCTTATAATATTAAGTCTAAATATTTTAATATCTCAGGAAAAACAGGTACAGCTCAAGTAGATTATAATTCAGAGAGTATAAATTATAATTCAAGTTTTGTTGGTTTTTTCCCATCTGATAAACCCAAATATTCATGTATAATCACAGTTAATAAGCCAAACAAAAAACTAGGATACTACGGTTCAACGGTCGCTGGTCCTGTTTTCAAAAATATTGCAGAAAAAATTATGTCTAAGTACCCGAATCATCTTGAATTTTCTGTTGCAGAAATAGAAAGAGAATTAATGGACAATAGAATAACCAGTAAAAATCAATGAAAAAACTTGAGCAAATATTAATTGATGTTGATACAATTAAAGTAATTGGTAAACTTGATTTTGTTGTTAATGATATTTCAAAAAATTCTAATGAAATCAAAAGTAATTTTTTATTTATAGCAATTGAGGGTAATAAATATGATGGACATAATTATATAAACAGCGCTATAGAACATGGTGCTTCTTCAATTATTTGTGAAAAATTACCAGAGACTTTGCTTGAATGCATAACTTATGTAAAAGTTAAATCAAGTAGAAAATCATACGCAAAAATCTGCTGCAATTTTTTTGGCAATCCTTCAAAAAAGTTAAAGTTGATTGGTGTAACAGGCACAAACGGAAAAACAACAACAGTCTCTTTATGCCATGAATTAATGTTGTGTATGGGTTATAAGAGTGGTTTAATTTCTACAAATACAATTAAAATTAATAACAAAAATTATAAAACGGATTTGACTACACCAGATTCATATGATACTAACATGTATCTAAGAAAAATGGTGGAATTAGATGTTGATTTTTGTTTTATGGAAGTGTCCTCCCACTCAATTCATCAAGAGAGAATTGATTCATTAGAATTTTTCATTAGTGTATTTACAAATATTACTCATGACCACTTGAATTATCATGGCGACTTCAAAACTTATTTAGATACTAAAAAAAGATTATTTGACAACTTAAAAAATACTCAAAAATCGTTGGTGAATATTGATGATAAAAATGGTATGTATATGATACAGAATACAGTCTCTGAAACTTATACAATGTCCATGAAGAAACCTGCAGATTTTAAATTACGTGTAATTGAAAATTCTTTTGAAGGAATGACATTAAAACTTGATGACAAAGAAATTCAAACTTCTTTAATCGGAAATTTTAACGCCTACAACATACTATCAGTAGTCTCAATAGCTAAACTCCTCGAATTAAATGAAAAAAATATTTATAACAATTTAACTCTTTTACAACCACCCAATGGAAGATTTGAAATTATCAGTAATGAAAGAGTAACGGCTATTGTCGATTATGCCCATACACCAGATGCATTACTTAATGTTTTGAATACAATAAATAATATAAATATTAATAAATCTAAAGTAATTACAGTGATAGGCTGTGGAGGGGGAAGGGATAAAAACAAAAGAAAAAAAATGGGTTTAATTGCAGTGAATAACAGTTCTTTTTCTGTATTTACATCTGACAATCCAAGGGATGAAAATCCAGAAAAAATAATTGAAGATATGATATCTGGTATTGAAAAAATAGAATTAAAAAAAGTAATGATTGAGATAGATAGAGAAACAGCTATAAAACTTGCATTATCAATGTTAGATGAAAAATGTATAGTTCTTATTGCTGGTAAGGGACATGAAAACCATCAAATTATAAAATCAAAAAAAATGGAATTTAATGACGTACATGTTGTCAAAAAATCATTAAAAATTGCAGTCTGATGTTATATTATTTATTTGAAATATTAGAGAAGGAGTTTCAATTGATGGGGGCTAGTTTGTTTCAATATATTTCATTTAGATCCGCAATTAGTTTTATTCTAGCACTTTTAATTTCAACAATTTTTGGGAAGAGAATAATAAACTATTTAAGACAAAAACAAATAGGTGAGAGCATTAGAAATCTCAATTTACCAGGCGAAAAAGATAAAGAAGGAACACCAACTATGGGAGGTGTAATAATAATATTATCTACAATAATACCCATTTTATTATTTACTGATTTTAAGAATATTTATATAGTAATTCTAATCATTTCTTTGCTTTGGTTAGCTTTAATCGGATTTGTAGATGATTATATTAAGGTTTTCAAGAAAAAAAAGTCAGGGGTTAACAGCTGGGTGAAAATTCTTGGGCAGACTTTTTTAGGTTTATTTATTGGTTTTACAGTTTACTTCCACCCTGAGATAGAAGTCAAGCAAAATAATGAGTTTAACGCTGAACAAAATATAATTTCCAATCAAAAGTCATTAAAAACAACAATCCCATTTGTAAAAAATAATGAGTTAGATTATGTTGAAATATTTAACATTTCAAAGAATAATATTAATTGGATATTTTATGTTTTAGTCATAACCTTTATAATCATTGCAGTTTCAAATGGATCTAATTTAACAGACGGTCTTGATGGCCTCGCAGCTGGAACCTCATCAATTGTGGTTTTTATTCTTGGAATTCTGGCTTGGGTCTCGGGTAATTTTATTTTTTCAGATTACTTAAATATAATGTATATACCAGGAATAGGTGAAATACTTGTTTTTGTCTCTGCACTTCTCGGTGGATTGATAGGTTTTTTGTGGTATAATACCCACCCTGCACAAGTTTTTATGGGTGATACAGGTAGTTTATCAGTTGGAGGAATAATAGCAGTTATTGCAATCCTTGTTAGAAAAGAATTAATGCTACCTATTTTATGTGGTATTTTTCTAATTGAGACAGTATCTGTAATCATTCAAGTAAGTTTTTTTAAGTACACAAAAAGAAAATATGGAATTGGAAAAAGAATTTTTTTAATGAGTCCAATTCACCACCATTTTCAAAAAAAAGGATTGAGTGAAACCAAAATTGTTACACGATTCTGGATAATTTCAATTTTACTAGCCATACTAACTCTAATTACCCTAAAATTAAGATGACAAGAAAAAATAAAACAGTTATTCTTGGCTCTGGAATTAGTGGAGTTGGTGTTGCACAATTGGCTCAAAAAAACGGTGTGGATATTTTTCTTTCGGAATCAAAAAATATTAAACCTGAAACAAAAATAATATTAACTGAATTGGGCATTGAATATGAAGAATTAGGTCATACGGAAAACACTTTAAATGAATCTAATGAAATTGTAATTAGTCCGGGAATTGATTTTAATTCACTAATAAAGTCTAAACCATCTTTAAAAAATAAAAATATTATCTCAGAAATTGAATTTGCTAGTAGATACACAGATGCATTTATTATTGCTGTAACAGGTACAAATGGAAAAACGACAACATCGAAATTAATTTACCACATTTTAAAAAATAGTGGATTTAATGTTGGTATAGCAGGTAATATTGGATACAGTTTTTCAGCCTCTTTGGCTGAAAATCAATTTGATTATTATGTTTTGGAAGTTAGTAGTTTTCAGTTAGACCATATTCTAGATTTTAAACCAGACATCTCAGTAATAACCAATATAACAACAGATCATTTAGATAGGTATGAAAATAAATTGGAAAATTACATAAATGCAAAATTCAATATTATAAGTAATCAGAAAAGTTCGGATTACTTTATTTACAGTGGTGATTGTGAAAATACAATAAATAAAATTAATCGATTAAAAACGGAAGTTTTTACTATTCCTTACTATACAGGAAACAATGTAAATACACAAAAAAATCATTTAATACTTAAGAAAAATCAAATCAAATTATCAATAAATAACAACGAAATTATGATAGATATTAGTAAAACCTCATTGACTGGTTTACACAACGTAAAAAATTCAATGGCAGCAATTGCTGTTTCAGAAATTTTAAATATTTCAAATAAAAAAATTATTGAAAGTCTAAAGACTTTTCAAAATGTACCTCACAGATTGGAACATTTTTTAACTATACACAAAGTTAAGTATATAAATGATTCTAAAGCAACAAACGTAAATGCAACATTCTATGCTTTAAATTCATATAAAAGTCCAATTGTTTGGATAGTCGGAGGAGTAGATAAAGGAAATGATTATAATCAATTGATTCCTTTGGTTAAGAAAAATGTCAAAGCAATTATTTGTTTAGGTACTGATAATGAAAAAATAATTTCAACATTTTCCCAGCATTGTAATCTTGTAGTTTCCACAAATAAAATAGCAGATGCAGTTAAAAGTGCATATGATATTTCAAAAAAAGGGGATGTAGTTTTATTATCTCCTGCATGTGCAAGTTTCGATTTATTTAAAAATTATGAGGATAGGGGAAATTTATTTAAAAATGAAGTTAGAAAACTATGAGTGTACTTAAAAATATTCATGGTGATAAGGCTATTTGGATTGTAGTTATAGCCTTAGCTATATTTTCATTCTTACCTGTATACAGTGCCAGCTCAAACTTCGGAACTAATTTAATTTTTTCAAACATTATAAAACATATCTCAATCATATTTATCGGCATTATGATAATGTATTCGACACATTTAGTTGAATATAAATATTTCAAAGGTCTTTCCTTAATTGCTCTTCCATTGGTAACATTTTTATTATTTTTTGCATCTTTTCAGGGTAATATCATCGACGGTACAAATGCAAATAGATGGTTAAGTATACCCATATTGGAAATCTCGTTTCAACCTTCAACCTTAGCATCAATTTTCTTATTGATTTATTTGTCAAATTTTTTATCTAAAGAAAAAAATAAGAATCTTAGTTTCATTAATACCTTTTTATTAATGTGGTTTCCAGTTATATTAGTAGTAGTATTAATTCTTCCGTCAAACTTTTCAACTGCATTATTAGTTTTTATTATGTCAACAATGCTAATCTTTGTTGCGGGATATAAGCTTAAACATCTTTTCGCATTATTCCTTTTGTTTGTTTTTATCTTGTCATCGTTTTTATTTGCGGTTAATAAATTTCCTGAAATAGTTCCTAACAGAGTTGATACATGGACTAACAGAATTGAAAGTTTTGTGAAGAATGATTTAGATGATGCATCAAATTATCAAATTAACAGAGCGAAAGCAGCAATTGCAAATGGAAAAATATTTGGTGCAGGTGCTGGTAAAAGTTCCATGAAGTATGTTTTACCCCAAAGTACCTCAGATTTTATTTTTGCTATTATTGCGGAGGAATATGGTATTATAGTTGCCTTCATAATATTGTTATTATACATAATATTATTCTTCAGAATAATAATTACTTCTTATAAGTCCGAAACAAAATTTGGGCAATTAGTATCCATTGGTGTAGGTATTCCTGTAGTTTTCCAAGCTTTTACAAACATGGCAGTTGCTGTTCAATTAATTCCAGTCACTGGACAACCACTTCCATTAGTCAGTACAGGTGGAACTTCAATATGGATAACTTTTTTAGCCATGGGAATATTGCTAAGCGTAAGTAAAAATAATTTAAAATATAATGCAATAGATTTTAATGAATGATACAAAAAAATATCGATTTATAATTTCTGGTGGAGGTTCTGGTGGTCATATCTATCCCGCTCTTAGTATTGCAGATGCTCTAAAGAATAACTTTATCAATAGTGAATTCTTATTTGTTGGTTCAAAAGATAGGATGGAAATGAAAATTATTCCAGATCGTGGATACAGAATAAAAGGATTAAACATCTCGGGTTTTAGTAGAAAATTTTCAATTTCTAATATAATATTACCCTTCAAGTTATTAATTAGTTTAATTCAATCTTTAATTATTCTTATAAAATTTAAACCTGATATAGTTATCGGGACAGGTGGTTTTGCAAGTGGTCCAATTTTATTTGTATCTAACTTAATTAACATTCCAATTTTCATTCAAGAGCAAAATTCCTATCCAGGAATAACAAATAAAATTATGGGTAACTACTCGAAAAAGATCTTTGTCGCTTATGATGGAATGGAGAAGTTTTTTGATAGAAAAAAAATAATATTTTCAGGAAATCCTGTCAGAGAATCAATTAGATTATTCAAATCTGTGAAGAATGATAAAGTTTATAGTAAACTAAATTTATCAAGTAATAAAAAAATAGTGTTGGTGTTAGGGGGGAGTCAGGGAGCTGAAAAGTTAAATAAATCTATAGTTGATTCTATTGACTTTTTCATCAAAAACAACTTACAAGTTATTTTACAAACAGGAAAAAGATATTTTAAGAACTATGAAAAATTCAAAAATGATAATTTAATAATAATTCCATTTATAGAAAAAATTGAAGAACTGTATTCTGTATCAGATTTAATTGTTTCAAGATCTGGTGCAAGTATAATATCTGAATTATGCATAGTAGGTAAACCTGTAATATTTGTACCCTCACCTAATGTAGTTGACGATCATCAAACTAAAAATGCGAGAAAAATTTATGAAAAAGGAGCGTGTGAATTTATAAATGAAGATGAGTTAGATTTTAAACTAACCTCAATTATCAATAAACTAATAATTAGTGAGGTTTATAGAATTAATATTTCAAAAAAAATTAAATCTATCTCAAAGAAAAATGCTGTTAAAATAATTTTAAATGAAATTGAACCATTTTTAAAATGAAATATTTAAAATATAAGAATTATTTTTTTGTTGGTATTGGAGGAATAGGAATGTCTGCTTTAGCCAAATACCTCCACCAAACCGATAAAAATATTTTTGGTTACGATAAAGTTAAATCTGCGATAACCCAACAACTTTCCGAAACAGGAATTGGAATTTCCTACATAATTAATGACTCTGTTAAAGAATTACAGAAATTTAATCCAAGAAATACATTAATTATATATACACCTGCGATCAGTAATGATAATAAAATTTTAAAATATTGTTTTGACAAAAAATTTATATTAGCTAAAAGAGCCACAGTTCTATCAGAAATTGTTAATGATGGTTATTGTATTGCAATATCGGGTACTCATGGAAAAACAACTATAAGTTCTATACTAAGCCACATTCTATTTAAATCCAATTTAGAGTTTACATCTTTTGTTGGTGGAATTATGAATGATTATAATTCCAATCTGGTAATTAATGGCAATAAAATTTTCATAGTTGAAGCCGATGAATTTGATAAATCTTTTTTACAGTTAAAACCCAATATAATATGTATTAATAATATAGATGCTGACCATTTAGATATATATAAAAACTATCAAAATCTAGAAAATACTTTTAAAGTTTTTGTCGGAAACTTAAAGAGAGACGGAATTATTTTTCAGAACGAGAACTTAGGATTTAATGGTTATAAATACGGATTGAGTGATACATCTGATTATTTTATTGATAATTTAGTTTATGAACAAAATGAAACAAAGTTCGAAATTAAATCGAAAAAAAATAATTATGGTAAGGTGATTTTTAGAATGGCTGGTAAACATAATGCTCTGAATGCTTTAGCTGCCTTTTCCATAGCAATTAATCTGAATTTAAACCCAAAAAATATCATCAGCGCTTTGGAGTCATTCAGTGGAATTAAACGTAGATTTTCAATTATTACTAAATCTCCCAAAATATTAATTGATGACTATGCTCATCATCCAAGTGAGATAGAGTCAATAGTTGACTCAGTAAAAAAAATGTATCCAAATAAATCTAACCTTGTTGTTTTTCAACCTCACCTTTTCTCAAGAACTAAAGATTTTATGATAGATTTTGCAAAAGCTTTAGAAAAATTTGATAAAATATTTTTATTGAACATATATCCAGCAAGGGAGGAACCAATCCATGGTGTAAACTCAAAACAGTTGCTTAATATAATAGCAAATGATAACAAAAAAATTGTATCAGATAGAGATTTGTTGAGTCACTTAGAGAAAGATGATTCAGAAGTAATTATTACTCTGGGAGCTGGCGATATTTCTGAAAAAGTTGATAGTATAAAAAAAATGATTATCCAAAATGATATATAAAAAATTAGCCTTTTCAATATTACTGTTACTCATTGTCTGTGCTATAATATGGGCAAATAAGGTCAACCAAAACCGATCTATTTTAATTTCTGAGGATTTTAATAGTTTAAGTCTTAAATACATTGAATTAGATTCCCTAAAAAGAAATTTAAAAGAAAATAAATTCATAAAAGATTCCTTATTTAATCAAGAATTTAGTTTTTCAGAACTTGAAAGACACATCAATAATATAGACTTCTTTGATAATTCAAATGTCTATAAAAGTATCGACGCCGAAATAAATTTTCAAATCAATGAAAAAAATGCAATAATGTTATTAGAGGATCAAAATAAGTACGTTGATTCTATCGGTCGAATCATTCCATTGTCAAAAATTTATAAACCTGAAACTACACGTGTTATTGGTGAGATAGATTCAATCAATTTAATTAAGGCCATAAAAGTCAGTACACAAATAGTAAATGATGAATTCTTATTTGGTCACATAGACTATATTTTCATGGATTCCATAAATATTTATTTAAAACCAGTAAACGAAAATTTTTTAATAAAACTTGGCAATATTAGTGATGTCAGTAATAAACTTGATAGATATAAGATCTTTTACAGTGCCATTCATCAGTCAGATTTATTTGGCGAAATAAAAAATCTAAATCTAAGCTTTGAAAATCAGGTAGTAATTGAAAAACAAAAACAATGAAAAATAATGAGCTTTTTATAGGGTTAGATATAGGTACAACTAAAATTGTAGCTATGATTGGTCATGTTAATGAGTATAGTAAGTTAAAAATTATAGGTTTAGGAAAATCTGAAAGCTTAGGTGTACACAGAGGTGTTGTAAACAATATTACTCAAACGATCCAATCTATACAATCTGCGGTCAATGAGGCTGAAAAAACATCGGGAAACAAAATTGACAAGGTTGTAGTTGGTATTGCAGGACAACATATTAGAAGTTTACAGCACAGTGATTATATCACTAGACAAAATTCTGATCAAGTAATTGAAGAAAAAGATGTAACTGATGTAATAAATCAGGTTTATAAGTTAGTAATGTTACCTGGTGAGGAAATTATCCATGTTCTTCCTCAGGAGTATAAAGTTGATGGGCAAGGTGAAATTAAAGAGCCGATTGGAATGTTTGGAGGAAGATTGGAAGCAAATTTCCATGTCGTTGTTGGTCAAGTAAGTTCAATTAAGAATATTGCCAGGTGCGTAAAGAGTTCAGGTATTGATTTTCATGGTATAACTTTAGAACCATTGGCTTCTGCTGACGCTGTTTTAAGTTTTGAAGAAAAAGAAGCAGGTGTTGCCCTAATCGATATTGGAGGTGGTACAACAGATTTAGCAATTTTTAAAGACGGAATTATCAGACACACATCTGTCATACCTTTTGGAGGAAATGTAATTACAGAAGATATAAAAGAATTTTGTTCAATAATTGAAAAACAAGCTGAATTACTCAAGGTTAAGTTTGGTTCTGCTTGGCCCGGCGAGAATAGAGAAAATGAAATTGTTTCAATACCTGGATTAAGGGGCAGGGACCCAAAAGAAATAACATTAAAAAATCTATCAAAAATTATTCATGCTAGAGTTTCAGAAATTATAGAACAAGTTTATTTAGAAATTAAAAATTATGGTCATGAAGAACAAAAAAAGAAACTAATTGCTGGAATTGTTTTGACAGGCGGAGGAAGTCAACTAAAACATCTAAAGCAATTAGTTGAATACATTACAGGCATGGATACTAGACTAGGGTCCCCAAATGAACATTTAGCAGGAAATAATCTAATTGAAATTTCAAATCCTACATATGCAACAGCAGTGGGCCTTGTTATGAATGCAAGAGATAATTATGTTAATAATGATAAACAATTGGAATCAGACGAAGATGATGAAAATGAACCAGTTGAAACTGAGGGTCATGACGGGGCTACAAAACAAAAATCAATTTTTGAAAAATTTACTGAAAAATTAAAAA
>TARA_B100000963_G_scaffold3326_1_pt1 | contig 13450 bp, 9 predicted proteins | sample TARA_B100000963 | Tara Oceans TARA_B100000963 (sample SAMEA2622097) | marine metagenome | biome: marine biome (ENVO:00000447); feature: surface water layer (ENVO:00002042); material: "saline water (ENVO:00002010), including plankton (ENVO:xxxxxxxx)" | depth 5 m | reverse complement strand
CCTGTATCCTTTACTCCAAAAAAATAAATTCATGTATACAAAAAGTCTTTTCGTATGTTTTTTTGCTTATTTCTTTTCAATTTTATTTGGCTTTTTATCCATAACATATATTGATTTAGGGCATTTGTGGTTGGATATACTTTTAGCTCACATAGTTGCAACAGTTGTTATTTTTATTTTTAGTGTCATATATAAATGTTCAAGCTTGTATGATCCATTTTGGTCTGTAATTCCTTTTCCTATATTTTTATATCTTGTTATTTTTCCTGAGGTAAATGAGGTATCAGGTTTAAGATTTATCTTAATTGGATTACCAGTAACTTATTATGTGTTACGCCTAACTTGGAATTGGTTAAAAACTTGGCCGGGATTAGAAAAAGAAGATTTCAGGTATATTAATCTTTATCAAACCTTTGGTAACTTTAAGTGGTTTATTAATTTTTTTGGTATTCATCTTTTTCCTACTTTAATTGTTAATGTTTGTTTGTTTCCACTTTATTTTGCAATAACAATAAATAATCAGCCTGTTTCATTCGTTGATTGGTTCTTTTGTATTTTTACATTCTTGGCTGTTGTTTTAGAGCATGTATCTGATGAACAAATGCACTCGTTCAAATCAAATCCTAAAAATGCAAATCTCACCATGAAAAAGGGTTTATGGAAATACAGCCGCCATCCAAATTATCTGGGAGAGATTTTATTTTGGTTTGGTTTGTTTGGTTTCTCTTTATCTCAATCCTTTGCTAATTTTTGGCTTATTATTTGTCCTTTATCTATGCTTGCCATGTTTATTTTTGCGTCAATACCAATGATGGACAACAGAAGTCTTGAAAGAAGGCCAGACTACGATGAGTATATGAAAAAAACTCCTGCTTTAATCCCTACTTTATTTAAGTAAATGTTTGATCAGATAGTTATATTAGGTCTCTTATTCCTAATGGTTGGACTATTTATATGGGGAAGGTGGCGTTACGATGCTATTTCATTAGGCGTTTTATCTGTTTTTGTTTTACTTGGATACATTCAGCCTGAAGAAGCTTTCAGAGGGCTCTCTCATCCTGCAGTAATTACCGTTGCTTTAGTACTTTTAATTAGCAAAGGTTTAGAAAGATCTGGATTTATTTCGATCATAGGCAGGAAATTACAAGCTTATGCTAACAGTGAATTTCAATTTATGATCTCAATAACTTTTTTTGCGGCAATACTTTCGTCTTTTATGAATAATATCGGCGCCATGGCTATGCTTTTACCAATAACTTTAGGTATTTGTCAAAAGATGAACTGGAATCCATCTAAATTCTTAATTCCTTTATCCTTCGCGTCTATTTTGGGGGGGATGAATACAAAGATCGGCACTCCACCGAATATAATCATTTCTGAATTTAGAAATGATTTTGCAGATAAAGACTTTGCTTTTTTTGATTTTTCTTTTGCGGGAGTTCCGGTGAGTATCTTGGGAATCTTATTTATTGCTCTTATCGGCTGGAGATTAATCAAACAAAGACCAGTAAATTCAGATAACAATCCATTGATAGAACTTGAAGATTATCTTGTAGAAATGGTGATTACTGAAAATAGTAGGCTTATCGAGAAAAGAGCATTGGATTTTCGTCAAGAATTAGATACAGATACCGCCTTGATGGGTCAAATCGATGAAAACGGAAAGAAAATAGAAATACATGGTAATCAAAAACTATTTTTAGGCCAAACTTTAATTATGAAAATTAATCCTGACATGGTTGCAGATATTCAACAAGAATTCGGATTAGACATTGATTCTGAAAATGATCTTACTTCTATAGAAGATTTAGGCGGTATTGAAGCAATTATTGTTCCTAAATCAAGATTGATTGGACGAAAATATCAATACTTCAAGCGACTTATTGGCAGTGAATTATCTTTACTTGGATTATGGCGAAGAGGTCTAAAATTTAGATTTAGACTATCAAATGAGATTTTCAAAGTAGGTGATGTATTGCTAATTGCTAATAGGGGTGAAAAAAGTAACATTTCAGAAAAACTTGAATTAGCTGGTTTGATGCCCTTGTGGCAAAGAGAATTCGATGTCGCAAGAGATCCAACTAAAATATTTGTAGCATTTGGATTATTTGCAATCTGTTTGTTATTGGTGATCTTTAACTATGTCCCTATCGTAGTCGCTTTTTTAATTTGTGTTATAGGATTTGTAAGTTCAAAGTTATTGACTGGAGAGGGCGTGTATAGGCATATAGATTGGCCTGTTGTTATTTTGCTGGCAGCAATGATTCCAATTGGAAATACTTTAATTTCCTATGGCATCACTGATTCTGTTTCTTCTTATTTAGCTAATTTATCTTCAGCTGTGGACTACGTTTGGCTAGTGGTTTTGATAATGATCATTACAATGTTTTTATCGGATATTATTAATAATGCTGCAACAGCTGTGATTATGGCTCCCCTTGCTGTTTCTCTTGCAGAAAAAATTAATCAACCAATTGAACCTTTTCTTATGTCAGTAGCAATTGGGGCAAGTTGTGCATTCCTCTCACCGATAGGTCATCAATGCAATACTTTAGTTATGGCTCCTGGAAACTATAAATTTGGTGATTATTGGAAAGTAGGATTACCTCTAGAAATTATTATTATTGTAATAAGTGTTCCCGCAATCATCTTTTATTGGGGTTAATCTTTAAGATAAGTTCTTTTTAGTTGCATTTTTTTGAACGCTTTCAATTCCCTTCTTTAGAGAACTCTCAGATTTATATCCTTGGCTAGTAGCTATTACCTTATTATTTCCTGCAGTAACATTAAAGAAAAGTTTTCCTGCTTTATTTTTTTGAACTTTAAAGGATTTTTTCTTTTTTGAATTTAATATCAGAGATTTAGCGCCTTTAGTACATGCGCTTTTCGTAGTGTAAGACTGACTAGCACATATAATTTCTCCGTTTTTAGCTTTTAATCTAAATCTAAATTTTCCAGTTTTATCTTTATATATCTCAAACAATTTTTTCTCCCGTATCTAACAAATATTATTAATATATAAATTTCACTCTATGTAAATTTTCTAATAGAATCAATCCAAAATATGAAACTTTTTGAAAAGTATTTTGATGATTTCATAGGATATTTAATTATTCTAAATGTTATCCATCAAATACTAATATCTGGATATACGTTACCCAACAATCTTTTAGCTTTGTCTGAAAACTTTATTTTACTATCTTTTGGAGTTTTTATATTTGAAGCAATTTTTAGAATTTTTAAAGAGAAAAAATTTTCAACCTTACTTTTAATTGATATTGGAGTTATTTTAAATTATCTACTTATTAACATTATAGATTTAAGAATCTTCAGAATTTTTAGAGCTTATTCAATATTTAGTCAACTTAGAGTTCTTCTTCCTACTAATACTTTGCTTAAAACTATTTGGAAACAGAGACTTTCTATTCTAGGAACTCAAATTGTTGTCTTTTCTCTGCTTCTAATTTTTTCAGTCATTATTCATTTTTTGGAAAAAGATCTTCAGCCAGAGGCTTTTGGAAATATATTAGATTCTATGTGGTATGGAATAGCTACACTTACTACTGTTGGGTATGGTGATGTAACTCCTGTCTCTGATTTAGGAAAACTTATTTCTAGTTTTGCAATGTTTTTAGGCATTGCAATGTTTGCTTTACCAGCGGCGATCTTAGCTTCAGCTTATTATGAAGATATTCAAAAAAGAAATTTTTTAGTCTCGCTTGAGGCTATCACAGAAATAAATTTATTTTCAAACCTCCCAATAGGAGCGATCACTAAAATTAATTCAAGACTAGAACCTCTAGTTTTACCAGCAAAACAAATTATTTTTGAAAAGGGCGATATTGCAGATGCTCTATACATAATTGAATTCGGAAGTGTACAAGTGGAAATTGAATCTCCTGTTGTTTTGGGATCAGGAGACTATTTTGGAGAAACTGGTTTGATAAGCCAAGCTGAAAGAAATGCAACTATTTCAGTTTTAGAGGAAGCTAAGCTATTGAAACTCTCAAAAGAATCACTAGATGAACTAACAGAAGAATATCCAGCTTTATTTGAAGATTTAAAACAAAGTGCTGCAGATAGAAAAGGCTAGGTTTCGTTTTCTATTTCGTGACTAGACTCTACGTAAACAGATCTAGACGGGAAAGCAAAGTCGGACCCGTTTTCCCTAACAATTTCCATAACTTTGTAAACTAACTTTTGTTTAAGGTCTGTGTAGTGAGAATAATCTCTCTCAGCGGAATAACAGAGAATCTCTACATCAATAGAACTCGCTCCAAACTCAACTGCTTTAGCAAAAGATTCTTGGCCAGGATTTATCGCAAAACCTTCTTTGTCGTCAGAAATGAAATCGGATATTTTGTCGCAAATTGTTTTTAATTGTTCGATAGAAGTCGAATAAAGAAGATTAATTTGCCATTTTATTCTTCTGTATCTTAACTCTCCGTGATTTATAACATTAACGTCAGAAAGATCTTTATTTGGAATGATCATAGGAGAAGTATTGAACAATCTAATCATCGTAGATCGGAAACCTATTGTTTCAACTATACCGTGTAACTTACCATCAACTTCTATTCTATCTCCTGGTTGAAACCTATTTTCTGCAATAATTAAAATTCCTGAGATTAAGTTTTTAAATAAATCTTGAGCTCCTAAAGCTACTGCAACTGAAAATAAACCAAGACCTGCTATTATTGGCCCTATCTGAACTCCAAAAATGTCTAAAATTATTGCTATCGCCAATATCCATATTAAGACTCTAGTGAATCTTTCTAGCCACATTGATAAAGCTGCTGTAACCCAAGATTTGACTGCCAAAAGTTCAAAAATGGGGCCTATTGCTTTTGTGAGAACACTGAAAATTGTGTAAGCAATAAGAGCTTTTACAATATTAGTTAAAAATACATCTGCAATTCCAGAAAGTGGTAATAATTCAATAATTAAATACAAGCCTAAGGCTAAGGGAATATTTCCAAGAGGTTTTTCTAAAGTTTCTAAAAGAATGTCATCTGCTTCGGTTTCCGTTTCCTTAGCAAGGTTTTCAAAAAATCTAAATACTTTTGAAACTAATACAGCTCTTAAAACTAATGAGCTTATTATTATTGTTAATGAAATTACAACGTTTCCGATAGAAATACCTAGGAAATCTTGATTCCAAACTTCCAAAATTAAATTAAAGAATCCATCCATATTATTTAATTAAAATTATACGAAAAAACTGTAGCAAAACCCTCTTCTTTTTTTACTGCATTTGAAGGAGGCCTAGAATCATAAAAGGTATTGTATTGAAGAGAAATTTTAAAACTTTCATTAACATGAAAATCAAATTGTCCAATCAGGGTTGCTTTATAGTCACTGAACGAATCAATTCCAGGCTGTAAAAAAATTGAGAGATCGAAAACAATATTTTTTTCAACGACAAATTCATTATGGACATAGGAAGTTATTCTAAGAGTGTTGTCCGTAACTACTAAAAGATCTTCTTCTTTTTCATTCATCAATCCCACACCCGCTTTAAGATTTTCTTTTACGTCAAATCTTGCGCCTAATCCAAGTAGCTCTCTTTTATTAAACTTTCTAAAAGGATTTTTTGAGTATTGCATAAAAAGTTCCAAACTTGGATTTTCATCAAAAAGAAAATTTAATCTCAAATGAGATAAAGTTGCAGAATCATAATTGTTATTATTGATTTGTTTCTGAGACCTTTTTACAACAAAAAAAGTTTCCAGATTTTCTTTATTGTAATCTAATGATGATTGAAGAGAGAAACTATCTCTATTTCTATTGCCTCTAGAAAAACTTAGCGACCCAGAGATATTTGCAAAAAAACCTTTTTCTCCATCTCTTCTAAGATCTTCAACATTTACGATTGCTTCTGAAAATATTAAAGAAGATAAGAAAAATAAAGATGCTATCAGTACCTTATTTAGTTGTGGCAATATATACCCCAGCCCAGTCATCTGGTAAAGATTGCTTAGATAAATCATTAATCCTTTCAAAAAATAGGGTGTAGTATAAAGTAAATTCAGGTATAGAAAACCTATATTTTTCTATATGATTTCTAGCTTCTTTCCAATTTTTGGCCCTATAATTCTTAAGAAAATTATTATGTTCATCCATAAAAACCTTAATATCCTCATTAACTTCAATATCTTCAAACACAGTAAAAATTGAAACCGGCTCTAATTTTCCTTTGACGGATATCAGATCGAGTTCAAAATATTTAAATTCTTCACTTGATATGTCTTTTATGGTTTCCTCTCCAAGAATAATTTGCATACCATAATTAGCTGATTGTCCTTCCAGCCTAGATGCTAAGTTAACGGCATCTCCAAGCACTGTATAATCAAATCTTTTATCCGAACCCATGTTTCCGACGATGCAATCACCAGAATTAATACCTATTCCAACCGATAACTTATCTTCTTCAGTTCTACCAAGATCAAGATTTAATTTATCTATAGCTTTACTCATTGCAAAAGCTGCTTTGATAGATTTTTCTCTATGATTTTTATCCTCTGAAGGGGCATTCCAAAATGCCATAATGCAGTCACCCATATATTTATCAATCGTGCCATCGAAGTTAAGAATTTCATTTGATAAAACAGTTAACAAATTGTTTATCAAATCTGTAAGAGCTTCCGGATCTCCCTTATATTTTTCAGAAATAGAGGTAAAACCTCTTATGTCTGAGAATAAAAAAGTCATCTCTTTTCTTTCCCCTCCAAGTCTCAAGGATTCACTGGATTTAGCAAGCTTATCAACCATAACTGGCGACATATATTGAGAAAATGCATTTCTGACCTTACTTCTCTCTAACTCTGTGAAGAGAAAATTAAAAAAAGTTACGACTAAATATGACAATAGACAGATTACAAGAGGTGAAATCGGGTCTATTAAATAAAAATAGTTATTAAAAATAAAAAAACTACCAAAAATAGAGAGACTATTGCCAACTAAAAAAACAAATAATCCTCCGACTGGACCAAGAAATTGAATAAAAAAAGTAATTAATAAAGCTAAAATCAATCCGGAAATAACCTCTAAACCGAATATCCAATCTGGTCTTTGCAAAAATTGACCTGACAATATCTGGTCAGTTAAGTCAGCAATTATATTAACCCCTGGAATATTATCTTCCAGAGGAGTAGATCTAAGATCAAATAACCCAGGAGCACTAGTTCCGACAATAAGAATTTTCCCTTCAAAAAACTCTCGAGGATAATTTGAACTTAAAACCTCTGATATTGATATAGATCTAACTGATTCTTGTGGATAGTGAATCCATAAACTGCCATCTTCATTCGTCGGAATTATTAAATTTCCAAGTTTTACATTATTAATACCAGTTTCTTCTCCAAAGGCACTTTCACCAGAAGCATTTGACGATTTTATCTGATAAGTTGAGGCTCCTATTGCTACTCTTAAAAGTTCTAGAGACAAAGAGGGTATTAAAGATCCATCAATACTTTCAAATAACGGCAATCTTCTAATAATAGAGTCATTATCGCCTATACTCATACTTCCAATTCCGGAAGCAGACTCATCTAAAAGCTTTAAGTTTGTCTGGATACCAATATAGTTATTTAAAAATTTTCTTGGATTATCACCTTGCTCAATCAGTCCAAATTTCATTCTAAATTCGTTTTTTAAAGTATTACTAGGTATGGCTCCTAAAACTACCGTTCCGTGACTTACTATAGAGTCAGCAAAAAGGTTGTCATTATTTGGAACTTGTTGAAGCGCATCAACCAAAGCATCATTTTTTCTATATAACTTAATCAACTCTTCTGCACCAGTTCTGTCTGATTCTGCAAAGACAATATCAAATCCTAAAGCGGCTGCAAGATATGTCTTATCTACTAACTCTGCAAGAATAGATCGTGACCATGGCCACTGACCTAGGTCTGTTAAAGATTTTTCATCTATATCTAAAATTAAAACATTATTTTGAGCTAGAGATTCTCTCGGTGAAATATTTTGGAATAAATCAAAAGATGTATTTCTTAAAGAGCTAAATATATTAAAAGGATCAAATATTGGTATAAGGCTTATTATTATTGCAAAAGGAATTAAAAGATATTTTCCTATTTTAGATATATTCATCTTTTAATTTTGTAAAGTTTTATCCAATTAAAGCAATATTTTTAATATAATTCCCATCGAAAGAGCCTGATTATGAGAAATTTTTTATTATTTAAAAAAATATTATTCTATTTTTTCATAATTTTTGTGAATATTAATCTATTTTCACAAAACGTTCCTCCCTCAATTACTGATCCAGAACAATTAAGAGCTACACAAATAGAAAGACAAAAAGTTTTTGATTCAATAATTGAAGATCCAACAAATTTAGAAAACCTTTTTAATTACGCAAATTTATCAATTTTAGTTGGAGATTTAGAAGCTGCGATAGGTATTTTTGAACAAATGCTCATATATCAGCCTGATTTACCAAGGATAAAACTTGAGCTAGGTGTCTTGTATTTTAGACTCGGTGCATTTGCTTCTGCGAAGCGATACTTGGATGATGTTGAAAATTATGATCCCCCTAAAGAAGTTACAGAGAAAGTCTCTGTATTTCTTGAGCAAATTGAAAACGAAACCAAGCAATTCAAAACTCAAAATGTCATTTCGTTTGGAATGGGTTATTCAAGTAATGCGAATGCCGGTTTGGATACAGACGTCGTTACTGTTGTTGGTGATCTAGGAGCTATCGATTTAAATATTTCAAATAGGCCGGAATCCGATACTTATACAACCTTTGCTTTTTCATCTCAAACTACACAAGACTTAAAACATCCTAGAGGAGATACAATTAATTATGTTGTTTCCTTGTCTAGACAAGTCTACAGAGACTTTTCAAATTTTGATTCATATACAGGAGTTTTATCGGTTAATAGAAAGTTCAATTTTTTAGATAATGAGAAATTAGGTACTTTCAATACTTCTTTTGTGCCGTCTTTAACGGCATTTAGAGTTTATCTTCAAGGTGATGAATTATTAAGATCTCACAGAGTGGATGTTGATTGGAATACGACTTTGCGTGATCAGGGAGCATTTGGCCTAAATATTTATCTAGATGAGAGAGATTTTATGAATGCACAGAATAAAACAGGAGGTTTCGTTGGTGTTGGATTAAGTCGAAATATTGTTTTTCCAAAAAATGGTTTATTTTTAACCTATAAAACAAATTTTGAGCATTTTTATGCCCATTCTCCTATAGAGACATATATTAAAAGAACATTTGACTTGAGTACTCGGAAAGCTTTGAACAATTCAACATTTGCAACTACTAGCGTCAACTATACAAACAAAGACTATAAACAAAAAGATCCTTTTTTAGGATTAAGAAATGATAATTCAATTAACATTAGATTCGGTTTAACCAAGATAATTAATCTCTGTTGGAATGCAGATATGGGATTATCGTTTTCATCTAATAAAAGCACGATTGGCCTATATGCAAGATCAAACGAGGGTTTAACCTTTAAATTTAATTATCTTTGTACGGAATAGACGTATGTCAAATGAATTTATTTTAAGAGTTAAGTGTCCTGATAAATATGGAATAGTAGCTAAAATTTCTTCTTCTCTTAATAAGGCAAACTTATTTATTTTAGATTCAGCCCACTATGGAGATCCAGAAAATAAAGTTTTTTTTATGAGAGCTAAGCTCCTGCATTCTAAAAAGAAATTAGATGTTGTGAGTTTTACAAAATATTTTGAAAGAGAATGTAAATCTTTAAAAATGGAATGGTCCATTAAAGAAGCAAATTACAAGCCTAATACTGCAATATTTGTTTCTAAATATGGACATTGTCTACAAGATTTAATGTATAGAGTTGATTCGGGCATCTTACCAATGAATGTTTCATGTATTATCTCAAATCATAAAGACCACGAAAAAATTGCAAATTGGCATGATATTCCTTTCTTCTATATTCCAATAATTAAAAATAACAAAATAAAGTCTGAAAAAGAAATCAGAAAAATAATAAAAGATTTAGATATTGATTTGATGATCCTTGCAAGATATATGCAAATTTTGTCAGATAAGATGTGTAAAGATTTTTATGGAAAGATAATTAACATTCATCACTCATTCTTACCAAGTTTTAAAGGAGCAAAACCCTATCATCAAGCTTATGAAAAAGGAGTAAAAATATTAGGCGCAACAGCACATTATGTTTCATCAGATCTAGATGAAGGCCCAATTATTGATCAAAGTGTTGAGAGAGTGGATCATTCAAAAACTCCAAAAGATCTTGAATTAATTGGTAGAGATCTAGAGTCAATCACTCTTGCAAGAGCGGTTAAATATCATATCGAAAGGAGAATATTCATTAATAAATCAAAAACGGTTATTTTTAATTAGATTCAAGAATTTTTTTAACTTGATATCTTATGAATTTTTTATGATTTTCTGTAGCTTTATCTTCAGAGGGAGAAAAAGTATATGCCATTATTCTTTCTAGAGAGAAAAAACTCGCAGATATAGATGGAGAATCAAAACTTCCACTTTTAAGAATCATGATTAACCTTTTTACAAAATAGCTTTGAAGATTTTGATCGATACCGTTCAAAAGTCTTGACTTATTCTGATTAAATATCGATGCGGTTAAATCATTTAAAAGCTCACTCGGTAAGTATTTATTACCATAAATGGAGCTATCGGTGAGTCTTTTTAAGACTCTAGAATTAGTGAAATGTTTTAAGACTCTTTTTTGACCTTTAAGTATCATACTATGAATTTTTGGGTCTTCAGTCTTTCCAAAAAAGTCAAAACTTCTTCTTTCTCTTTGCATTTTATTAGCTATCTCAGCTGGCACTATTAGTTTTGAACTATCGAAATAATAATCTGATAAGATCTTTATTGATTTTTTTTGAAGATTGTAAGGGACAACATTATATGGATTTTTACTATCTTCCTTCATTAATCCCCTTGATATATAAACTCCTCCAACTTGACGAGATATAATTTCTGCAGAAGTATGAATTTGTCTTAGAAGGATTCTATATCCTTGATAGATACTTTCCCAACTATTGGATTTTGTTTTCAAGGTTTCATACAATTTAGGAATTAAGTGTTGAGAAAGTATAATTCTGTCTTTAGCATACTCAATTGGATTGTTACTCATATCCCCTGTGTTGATTCTTGGATCAATACCTTTTCCAGGGGATCTCATGTCATCTCCATCATTGCCAAACAGGAACTCAACTGAGGAATTATCCTCTAACATTTTGTCTAAATCTTCTCTAGAAAGATCGGGTGTGTAAGCATATTTAATTGCCAACAGATCATATTTTCCTGGTTTAATATCTGCGTATTGGCCTTGTTTAGTTCCTAATGGCGCTATATTAAGTCCATGATAATCCATTACAGAAGAACTCAAGCCTTCTTGATAAGTAATTTCTGGATTATGAATATCAGAATTATTATGAAGATATGATGCTGCAAAATTATGATTAAGTCCTAATGTATGACCAACTTCATGCAAGATAAGCTGAAACAAATCTTCTTCATACAATCTATTAATATTGTCCTCTGAAAAATCAAGAGTTTCAGAAGCCACTTTTCCAAATAATCTATCCTGCTGTTTTAAAGATGAATACTGGCAAAATTCGTTATTAGTTGCATTTTGGTTTTCGAATATTTCTGAATATCTTATTCTGTTCGTAAGGTAAATCCATTCAAGCATAATATCAGCACCAAGAATTTCTCCTGTTCTTGGATTAGTAAAGCTTGGTCCGTATCCTCCAAATGGTGGATTTGGAGAAGAAGTCCATCTAATAGTATTAAATCTTATATCTCCTGCAGTCCATTCTGCGTTATCAGGCTGAATTTTTACCTCTATTGCATTTAAAAAACCTGCCTCTTCAAAAGCTATATTCCAAGCAAGGACAGCTTTTTTTATCATCGGTCTTAAATTATGAGGTGTGGTATTTTCAATCCAAAATGTTATTGGTTTTATTGGAATAGATTTTTGTTTATTTTTATCTTTTTTCTCAAGGTGCCATTTATTTATTAAGTCTTCATAAGGAGTAATATCAGTTGACGATAAATTTGTTTTTCTTTCAGAAAAGAAACCAATATTTTGATTTTCTATCCTCGTCTCAAAATTATTTTCGGGATAAGCAATAAAACTATATCTTACAGAAATTGAATTATTTCTTGAGTCTTGATTCTCAAGAGGTTTGTTAGACGAATTTGAAAACACATATGAAATTTCAAAATCAGTATTTTCGGGATAATTTTTGATATTGTTAATACTGGATTTATTTTTAGATATTGAGCCTATTTTGAAATCATCTTTAGAGCTTTCTTTAAGTGGAGCAGTTATTATCTTTGATAAATTTTCACTTAATAACAAAGAAGTTACATCGATCAGAAATTTATCATCTAGCTCAGAGGACTTTTCAATTTTTATTGAATCGATCAGAGAGTTAGATATATTCGCGCTGTTAGATTTTGAAAGAGGGCTATCGACATCAAAAATATACGCAGTGTTTATTCTTTCAATTCTTATTTGGTCAAAATATTTATTAAATTTAATTATTCCATTGTCTAAATAACTTCCTCTCCAGGTACCTGCTTGGACAATTCCATCTAAAATATGAGCAAAATAAATAAACTCTATTTCTAACTGGTCTTCTCTTATTAGTAAATAAACTTTTCCATTCTTATCGTTTCTATATGAGTCAATGAGACCAGGAAAGTAAATTAAATCCTCTAAAAAAACTTCAAAACTATCTTCTTTACTCTCCTCATCGATATTTTTTTCTGCAAAAATAGGGGTTGAAAGTAAAGTTATTAAGACTATTCTAAATAGTATGATTATAAAATTCATGATTGAGAATAAATTATCTTAGGTAAATGAAAAACAATCAATCAGAAAGAATAAAAAGTTCTTTGCCCTTTAGAATAAACAAAAAAAGCTTCATAGGAGTAATTAGCTTAATTACTCAAGAACTTATTGAAAGAATTTTAACTAAATTGAGATTTAAATTATCCAAAGAAGATGAGGTTTTACAACTAGTTAGAGCAAAAGCTAATCCCAACAATCCCGAGTCTATCTTAAAAATAATTGACAATTATGCATACAAAAAAACTTTTCTTATGAATATTGGAGATGAGAAGGGTATTTATTTAGAAGATGCAATCAAGCAATCAAAAGCAGAGAATGTTCTTGAGTTAGGTGTTTATTTGGGGTACTCGACTATAAGGATTTTAAAAAATCTCGACAAAGAATCTGTTTTAACTTCAATAGAATCAAATGAAAAATATGCTGATATTGCACGTGAGCATATAGATATTTCAGGTTTAGGAAAAAAACACAATTTAATTATCGGAAAATCTAGTGAAATTATTCCTAAACTAAAAGGAAAATATGATTTCATATTTATTGATCATTGGAAGGATTTATATTTAAAAGATCTTAAAATG
>TARA_B100000963_G_scaffold73558_1_pt1 | contig 13469 bp, 12 predicted proteins | sample TARA_B100000963 | Tara Oceans TARA_B100000963 (sample SAMEA2622097) | marine metagenome | biome: marine biome (ENVO:00000447); feature: surface water layer (ENVO:00002042); material: "saline water (ENVO:00002010), including plankton (ENVO:xxxxxxxx)" | depth 5 m | reverse complement strand
CCTGTTAGGGCATTCAAATAGACTGGTAGGGTCGCTACCAAAGTTTTCCCCTCTCCGGTCTGCATCTCTGCTATTTTGCCTTGGTGCAAAACTATACCCCCTATCAACTGTACATCATAATGGATCATGTCCCAAACAATGGGTTTGCCCGCAGCATCCCATGCGTTAGACCAAATGGCATGATCACCTTCTAAGTTAACGTAACTTTTGTCTTTTGAAAGTTGACGGTCAAACTCATTTGCCATTACACTGAGGCTAGTGTTTTCAACAAACCTACTTGCCGTTTCTTTAACCACAGCAAATGCCTCCGGTAAAAGTTCTTCAAGGCTTTGGGCAATGATCTTTTCACTTTCGGTGGTCAAATCATCAATCTGTTGGTATAGATTTTCTTTTTGATCAATGTCTTCAATATTTTTTATTCCAGATTCGATCTGTTGAATTTGATCATTGACCTGTTTCAAATCAGATTGAAGTTTGTTTTTAAAGGAGAGTGTCTTTTTTCTCAGTTCTTCATTACTGAGGTCTTTAAAGGATTTATAGTGGGAATTGATTTGCTCAACTATGGGCAGTATTTTGGCTAAATCTTTTTTTGTTTTATCTCCAACAAAAACTTTTAAAACGGAATTTAATAGGCTCATTCGTTAGTTTTAAATCATAATAAAATTAAGCAAAAAAAAAGCCTCATTTGAGACTTTTAGTTTTTTGGTTTTTCAGGTTAGTATTCATCCTCATTCCAAAGATAATCTTCTTCAGTGGGAAAGTCGGGCCAAATTTCTTCAATAGACTCATAAACATCACCCTCGTCTTCCATAGATTGCAAGTTCTCAACTACTTCTAGGGGTGCTCCAGTTCGAATCGAGTAATCGATCAATTCATCTTTTGTAGCAGGCCAAGGCGCATCACTAAGGTATGAAGCAAGTTCTAACGTCCAATACATGTGAAACTAATTTTTTGCAAAAATAAATTTTTAATGGAATTAATCAAGAAGGTGTGCTACTTTTTTTTAGCCAACCATTTTATTTCTTCAACATCACAATCCTTTGTAAATTTTCTGGACAATATGAAAAGGAAATCAGAGAGTCTGTTTATATAGGCAATGATTATATTCGGGATATTTTCAAGTTCATTGAGTTCGGTTACTAACCTTTCTGCCCTTCTACATGTACATCGGGCTAAATGAGTGTAGGAAACGATAATATTTCCTCCGGGAATAACAAAGTTTTTAAGCTCGGGCAGTTCATTATTGATAATATCTATTTGACTTTCCAAATATTTGACGTTTTCGTTTTTAATGGGGTCGATTATTTTGACCAACTTTGAAAACTTTATAGCTTCGTCATCAGCTAATTGTGAGCCAATAGTCATTAATTCTTGTTGAATTTTTATAAGGGTTTTATCAGTTTTCTTATCGATTTTAAAATTTCTGATCATACCTACCCATGTATTCAACTCATCAACAGTGCCATAGGCTTTAATTCGTATGTGATGTTTGTTTACGCGTTTGCCTGAAAGCAAGCCTGTAGTTCCATCATCTCCCTTTTTGGTGTAAAGTTTAAACTTGTTCATACCTTTAACTGATCACTCTTTCATTGGCAAAAAGTAAAAAAAGTTTTACTTCTTTTGTCTTAAATTATTTGCTTTTGCGAAAATAACAATAATTAAGTATTAATGTATATTTGATTACTTAACCAGATTTTTTTTCATTACTTGATAAAATCTAATTTATTAATGAATATAGATTAACCTGGTTAATTTTTTTTCAGTCTTCCACTAACTGCAATAAGAAAAAATAAAATTGCAACAAACCCAGACCATCTTGCAATGTAATCTCCATATTGAGTGTAAAAAGTTATCCTCTCTGCTGGTGAAAATTTCCCCCTCAAAACTCCTTTACTTTCATAAGGCAGTTCGTTAACAATTTCACCTTTAGCATTGATAATTGCTGAAATACCTGTATTAGCGCTTCTTACAATATCCCTCCGGTTTTCAATAGCCCTAAGTCGAGCGTAACTAAGTAATTGTTTATGACCCGGGGTGTCTCCCCACCAAGCATCGTTAGTAATTATTGCCAAAAAATGTGCACCTTTTCTAACATATTCGGTTAAAAATTCACCGTATATAGACTCGTAGCAAATGACTGGTCCTACTTTGAGATTAATTTTTTTATGCTCAAAAACACTTCTAGATTGTTGGATAGCTCGACTTGATACCGTACCTCCTAAATCGAGCAGAAACTCCCCTAATATTGGTCTAAAAAAACTTTTGTAGGGCATATTTTCCACACCCACCACTAATTTAGACTTATGATAAAACTCTGGATTTTCTTGGTGTTCCATCTTGAGTGCAGAGTTGTAAAAATCTACCCAAACTCCATCTCTTATAAAATTTGCTGTAAGGGTGGGTGGCCTCTCGGTTTTGTAAACACTATAGGACTGAATTCCGGTAATCAACTGTATGTTGGGATTTTTTTCTAGTAACGAATCAATTTTACGATGCAAAATGCTCGTTTTGAATTCTTCAAGAGCAGCACCGAATCCAGCACCAAAATAGGTTTCAGGAGTAAAGATATATCGGGTTTCATTAGTGATTTGATCTGCAGTCATGTGCACCATCAAGTCAAAGTAGTAGTTGTTTTCCTTATCATACTTTTCGTTGTAAGGGTTGATATTGGGTTGCAGAAGCAAAACTTCAGTTGAAGGGGTCAGGTCTTTTTCGCTTTGGTATAGAATTAATGAAATTAAAATAGGGATTGCGATACCGATCAACCAAGGGCTCATTTTTTTTACCCAAATAGTATTTTTCAAGCTGGGAGGATGATTTTTAAAAACTTCAAAAAGCCCAATATTGATTAATAAAACCCAAAGTGTACCTCCAAAAGATCCTGTAAACTCATACCACTGAATCCATTGTATTTCCTCAGAAAAAACATTCCCAAGGTTTAACCATGGCCAAGAAAAGTCCCACATCAAATGAAATTTTTCGAAGGCGATCCAAAGGCTAACGAGAAAAATATAGGCTGTTCGCAAGGGAAGTCTTTTTTTTGACCAATGGAAAAGCATCATAAGGATTGCGTAAAAAGACGTATTACACAAAATAGCAAAGGTCATTCCAAAAACAGACGAGTTAACGATCCACCATGTGGTTCCCAAATTCCAGACAAAAAACCCTAAATAACTAAGTGCAAACCAACGTAGTTTTTTTCTTTTCGAACTACCCTTAGTGATCTGATTCTCTACAAAAAAAAGAGGTATTAAACTAAAGAAAATAAGAAATGATAAGCCCTGAACTGGCCAAGATAAGGTAAGCAACACTCCTGAAAAAATAGATAATATTACTGGGTTTTTATAAAAAATCATGGAATTTCCTTCTGCTTATTTTTTTCTTATTGTATCAAGTCTTAATTTGCCAAAATATTGAATTAACAGTTGGTTTAACAAAACTAATGATTAAAAAATCAGTTCCACATTTTTTTACTTCATTAAACCTATTGTCGGGTTGTTTTTCAATTTATTTCGCTTATATATTTCAATTTGAAACGGCATTCATTTTTCTGCTTGCGGGTGTTTTTTTTGACGTTTGGGACGGTCTTTTAGCCCGACTACTCAAAGTTGAGAGTGATTTGGGTATTCAGTTGGATTCTATGGCCGATATGATTACATGTGGAGTAGCTCCGGGTATTATTTTGGCACAGCTTTTTGTAATGGCTGGAAACAAACCTTTGGAAATTTTCATTGGTTGGCCCCTTGATGCTGTGGTAGAATTTATTCCGTGGGTGTTTATAGGCTTTTTAATTCCATTGGGAGCCGCTTTTCGATTAGCTCGATTTAATATCGATGGTTCAAAAATAAATCATTTTGTTGGTCTTCCTACCCCGGCCATGGCGATGTTTTTTGGTGCACTTCCCCTATTGGTGAAACATTCTGATTTTACTTTTTTGAAGGCGCTTGTTATCTCTAACCCAGGGTTGATTTCCTTAACACTGATATTTGTTCTTCTGATGAATGCCAATTTTCATCTTTTTTCATTTAAGTCGCTGAAAACTGGATTGGTAGATTTGATTTTAAGGTTGTTACTAGTTTTTGCAGCTTCCGTTTTGATCTACTTTTATGGTTTAGGTGGAATTAGCTTTGGAGTACTAGTCTATTTGTTTTTGAATTTGATTAAGAATAGTCTTTTCAAGATGGGGGATTAAACCTTGCCCTAAATTAATATTTTTAAAAACTCTAATTTACAGATATGATTTCTTTTATAAGATGAATGATCTTATTGATTGGTAATTTGCCAAGGAGTTACAATACTTGATTAATTGTTAAATTATCAATTTCTTTTTTCTTAATTCAAAATTCTTCCCTAAATAAACTTTTCTAACCATTTCGTCTTTGGCCAACTCTTCCGGTGTTCCTGCTTTGAGAATGCTTCCCTCGAACATTAAAAAAGTTTTGTCTGTAATGGCAAGAGTTTCTTGAACGTTGTGGTCGGTAATCAGTATACCAATATTTTTTTTCTTCAAGTGGGCAACAATTTTTTGAATGTCCTCTACTGCAACGGGATCAACTCCTGCAAAAGGTTCATCTAGAAGGACAAATTTAGGATTTGTAGCTAATGCTCTTGCAATTTCGGTTCTTCTTCTCTCTCCACCTGATAACAAATCTCCCCTACTTTTTCGGATATGGGTCAAACCGAATTCTTCCAGTAAGGCATCTGTTTTTTCTTTTTGTTCTTTTTTGGAAAGTTTACTCATTTGTAAAACACTCAAAATGTTGTCCTCTACACTGAGTTTTCTGAAAACAGAGGCCTCTTGAGCCAAATAACCAATTCCATTTTGTGCCCTTTTATACATAGGGAAAGAAGTAATATCAATATCATCCAAAAGTATCCTCCCCAATTGTGGTTTAATCAAACCTACGATCATGTAAAAAGAGGTGGTTTTACCCGCACCATTGGGACCTAATAAACCTACAATTTCTCCTTGTTTAACGGAAATGGAAATACTCTTAACTACTTTTCTACCTTTATATGATTTTTCAATATTTTCCGCACTAAGTTTCATTTGGCCGACGAGGTTTGTTGCATTTCTTTTTCAAGACGACGGTAGGTAAATTTTGAAATAAATATACTCACTTCGTATAAGATTAATAGGGGAATACTCACAATAATTTGACTTACAATATCTGGAGGGGTGATGATTGCAGATAAACTCAATACAATCACTAAAGCAAATTTTCGGTTTTTACTTAAAAAAGCAGGAGTTACTATACCTACTTTAGTCAGGAAATATATAATGATTGGCAATTCAAAAATCAGTCCACTTGCCAAAACAGAGGCCCTTAAAAGCCCAATATAACTGCTGAGATCAAAATCATTGAACACTTCGCCACTTACAGTGTAATTTCCCAAAAAATTAATGGATAGAGGAGTAACCATATAGTAGCCAAAAAGTACACCAATAAAAAAAAGTAAAGAGGATATTAAAATAAAACCCCTTGCATTTTTTCGCTCATTTTCATGTAATCCGGGACTTACAAATTTCCAAAATTCAAAAATTACATAGGGAAATGCAACGATAAAACCCGCCAAAATAGAAGTCCATAAATGCGCTGAAAATTGACCTGCTACCGTCCTGCTTTGAATTCTAAATGGCATTTCACTGATACAAAAGCTGTCACCTTGTCCGAAAGATTTTGAAAGATTACAGAACCACTTATAGGTTGGAAAATCAATTTTTTTAGGTCCAAAAATAATAGTGTCAAAAATAAAATCCTTCGCAATAAAAGCCACAGAGGCCAATATTACTATTGCCAGACTGGAACGGATCAGATGCCACCTAAGTTCCTCAAGGTGATCTAAAAAAGACATTTCATTAGGATTCTTATCCATCTAGTTCCTCATTAATAAAGTCTAATATATGTTCAATTCCCATGTAATTATGATCTTCTCGAATTACAACCAAGTGATTAATTTTTTTGGCTTGCATCAATTTCAAAGATCTTGAAGCTAACAGGTATTCTTTTACTTTAATGGGGTTTTTGGTCATGATATCAGCTGCTATTAGTTCACTAATATTTTCGTTTTTTTCAAAAACCCTACGAATATCTCCATCTGTTATCAATCCGCACAAAACACCATTTTTCTTAACTACTGTGGCACCTAATCTTTTTTCTGAGATTTCATAGATTACATCTTTGAAAGAAGAACTAAAAGAGACTTTGGGGATTTTGGAATCTCTCAATAATGCAACTACCTTTCCTTTAGATTGATGAATCAATTCAATGACCTTTTTGAAATTATGATCAAGTGACTCTTCCAATAATTTAAGAGATTGAATTTCAATACTAATTGTGTTACAAGCTATTTTAGTATTTGTTGAGATTTCGCTCAATTTGTGGTTTTTGATTAGTTTTTTTTTTTTAAAAGAACTATATTGTATTTACAAATTTAGCTATTTTTTAAAATTAAATCTTACCCATTGCATAAACGAGAAGATTTAAAAAAATCACTAAAACAATTCTTCGGTTTTTCGAATTTTAAAGGTCTTCAAGAGCCTGTTATTTTGAACCTCCTTGATGGCAATGATACTTTCGTCATTATGCCTACAGGTGGTGGTAAATCCATGTGTTACCAGTTACCAGCTTTGCTTTGTCCTGGTACGGCACTTGTGGTCTCTCCCTTGATTGCGTTGATGAAAAATCAAGTTGACACCATAAGGGGTATTTCTACCAATAGCTGCATTGCACACGTATTGAATTCTTCCCAAAATAAAACCGAAACCCTAAATGTCAAACAAGATTTGATTAATGGTTTGACAAAACTATTGTTTGTGGCTCCTGAATCCTTGGCTAAAAAAGAAGTCATTGATTTTTTTAAAACCATTAAAATTTCTTTTTTGGCAGTAGATGAAGCTCATTGTATTTCAGAATGGGGGCATGATTTTAGGCCTGAATACAGGAATTTGAGGACCATTTTAGATCAAATGGGACAGAAAATTCCAATTATTGCACTGACTGCAACCGCTACCCCCAAAGTTCAAGAGGATATTCTTAAAAATTTGAAAATTTCAGATGCAAAAGTTTTCAAATCTTCGTTTAATCGACCAAATCTATTTTATGAGGTTAGATCAAAAACTGCTCAAGTTGAGACTGATATAATCAAATTTGTTAAAGGGAATATTTGTAAATCAGGTATCATATATTGTCTATCCAGAAAAAGGGTTGAGGAGTTAGCTGAAGTGCTTCAGGTTAATGGTGTAAATGCTTTACCCTATCATGCCGGCTTGGATTCTAAAACAAGAGTGAGAAACCAAGATATGTTTCTTAGGGAAGATTGTGATGTCATAGTTGCTACTATAGCTTTTGGTATGGGTATAGACAAGCCCGATGTTAGGTTTGTAATTCATCATGATATTCCCAAAAGTATTGAAAGTTATTATCAAGAAACTGGAAGGGCAGGAAGAGATGGGGGAGAAGGGCATTGCTTAGCCTTTTACTCCTACAAAGATATAGAGAAGTTAGAAAAATTTTTGTCTGGGAAACCTCTAGCTGAACAGGAAGTGGGCTATGCACTTCTCAATGAAATGGTAACCTATGCCGAAACTTCTGTTTCTAGAAGGAAATTCATACTACATTATTTTGGGGAAGAATTTGATTCTGAGAAAGGAGAGGGGGCAGACATGGATGATAACATGCGTTATCCCAAACCTAAAAGTGAGGCAGGAGAAGAGTTGAAAATTTTGATTCAAACTGTCTTGGATACTAACGAAAAATACAAATCAAAAGAAATTGTAAAAACTTTGGTCGGTGCTAAAAATGCATTGATACTTTCACACAAAACACATGAAAAAATCTTTTTTGGTATTGGCAAAGACAAGGGTCCTAAATTTTGGATGGCTTTGCTCAGACAATCACTAATTAGTGGCTACTTTATTAAGGAGATTGAGTCCTATGGCATCATTAAGCTCACTCCAAAAGCCAGACATTTTTTGGATAATCCTGGTTCTTTTTTGATTACTGCTGACCATGATTATGAATCCAAAGAGCCTCATTTACTATCCATTAAATCTCAGGGTAATACCGACAAAGTATTGATGGATCAGTTGCGTTCACTAAGGAAACAAGTTGCCAGGGAAGAAGATGTCCCTCCTTTTGCTGTTTTTCAGGAATATTCACTACAAGATATGGCTCTCAAATATCCGGTCAGTTTCGAAGAACTAAATCAAATTAATGGAGTAGGGGAGGGTAAAGCTAGGCGATATGGGGCCAAATTTATTGACCTTATTCAAAAATATGTAGAAGAAAACCAAATTACGCGTCCTGATGATCTAATTATTAAAAGTACTGGAGCCAATTCGGCTTTAAAACTCTATTTGATTCAAAATATAGATAGAAAATTGTCATTAGATGATATTGCTTCAGCTAAGGGAATGGAGATGCCTCAATTAATCGCAGAAATGGAAACCATTGTTTTTTCAGGGACAAAACTAAATATTGATTATTGGATCAATGATATTTTTGATGAAGATCAAATCGAGGAGTTAAGGGATTACTTTATGGAAGCAGATTCAGATGATTTAAATTTGGCCTTGGATGAGTTTGATGGCGACTATGAGGACGAGGAGTTGCGTCTTTTTCGACTGAAATTCATCAGTGAGGTTGGAAATTGATCGAAATATCTCTACTTCATCTAACTATTGTTATCTTAACCAAAATTTAAAACATACAGCATGAAGGAGGGAATTTTTGCCCATTTTAAAACCAAAAAAGGAAATATCAAAATTCAATTAACTTATGACAAGACTCCCGGTACGGTGGGAAATTTTGTTGGACTGACTGAGGGTTCATTAGAAAATAAGGTGAGTCTAAATGGTGAGCCCTATTATGATGGTCTAAAGTTTCACCGAGTGATCCCAGATTTCATGATTCAAGGGGGATGTCCAAATGGTACAGGTATGGGTGGGCCTGGATATCAGTTTGACGACGAATTCCATCCAGACCTAAAACACGATCGTCCAGGAATTCTATCAATGGCCAACTCCGGCCCCGGTTCCAATGGAAGTCAGTTTTTTATTACCCATACTTCCACACCATGGTTGGATGGTAAGCATACGGTTTTCGGACATCTGGTTGAAGGTCAAGAGGTAGTAGATTCTATCGCTCAAGGTGATGCCATTCAAAAAATTACTATTGAACGTGTGGGAGCCGATGCAAAAGCTTGGGATGCTAATTCGGCATTCGATGTTTTTGTTAATGAAAAAGAAGCACGTCTTAAAGCCCATAGAGACACTACCGAAAATGAATTGGATGAATTGACTGAGGGTATGGATAGAACCGATAGTGGACTTTTCTATAAAATTACCCGTAAAGGATTTGGAAATCTACCTCCAAAAGGGTGTAATGTTTCGGTTCACTACAGAGGAATGATGACTGATGGAACTATTTTTGACTCCTCTTATAAACGTAATGAGCCAATTAGTTTCCCATTGGGGAAAGGAAGGGTGATAAAAGGGTGGGATGAAGGCATCGCATTGCTTAAAAAAGGTTCAGTTGCAAAACTGGTAATACCAAGTGAATTGGCTTATGGCTCCAGAGGTGTCGATGGTGTCATTCCTCCTGACGCGACTTTAATTTTTGAGGTTGAGTTGGTGGATTTTTAAATAAAAAATCCATCTGGTTCATTTCCCGATTTCCATTTTATATTGCATCCCAAGCTAGGAATCTGGTCCCTATCCTGCACCAAACCCTTTGATAATTTTTGGCAAGCATTCGTCAAATCTTTTCCTGTTATAGGATTGTCGTTTTTGGGACGTGCATCGTCAAAACGTCCACGATAAACAAGCTTTAGATCACCATCAAAGAGAAAAAAATCTGGGGTGCAGGCAGCTTTATAAGCTATGGCAACTTCCTGAGTCTCATCGTAGAGATAGGGAAACCCAAACGATTTTTTTAAAGCCAATTTTTTCATAAGTTCAGGACGGTCCTCAGGATAATTTTCCACATCATTACTCGATATCGCTACAGTATTAATTCCCCATTCTTTAACAATAACGCTTACCTCCACAATTTTGTCCATCAGATGTAATACATATGGACAATGGTTACACATGAATATGACAAGAGTACCGCAGGTTCCTTTGATTTGGTCTAAAGAAACCGATTTTTGGTCAACACCATTCGTAAGAGAAAAATTAAACGCTTTCGTATTTAACGGAAGCATGTATGATTCAGTTCTAGACATATAATCTTTTAGAAAAAATAATTTAATTAAAATCTGTATCCTTCAATACAAATCTGAGATTACATTTTATGATAATCCTCACTATATGTCCTCAAATTTAAGATCGGTAAAATTGTTTTCTGAAACTTTTACTGAATCAAAATTTTTTTCCTTTTGGTAGTCCTTTTGATGTCTTTCACTGATGACTTCCTCCCCTCTTTCTTTAATAATAAAATCTACCATTTCAGTTAAAATTGAACTGAAGTCATTAAAATCTTCTTTGTATAAATAGATTTTGTGTTTTTTGTAGTGGAAAGTTCCATCATCATTGGTAAATTTTTTACTTTCAGTTATGGTTAAGTAATAATCACTGGCCTTAGTCTCACGAACGTCGAAAAAATAAGTTCTTCTCCCTGCACGAAGAACTTTGGAAAATATCTCTTCCTGGTTCCTTTCATTGTTATTATACATTGAACTTTTGTTTAAATTAATTTAGTTATAATACCAAAAATGATAAAAAAAATAAAACAAAACAAATTAAATATCTTTTTCTGTCTGCTGTTTGTTGAAAAGATCAAAATAAAAGCCCTTTATATCGAGTAGTTTTTGATGGGTTCCATTTTCAATAATCTTACCACGATCTAAAACGATTATTTGATCGGCATCTTTGACAGATGAAATACGGTGGCTCACAATCACTGATGTTTTACCTTGACAAAATTCGCTTAAATTTTTTAAAATTTTTTCTTCTGTATCTGTATCAACTGCAGATAAACAATCATCAAAAAGCAGTATTTCTGGGTCTTTGATCAGTGCTCTTGCGATAGATAATCTTTGAATTTGTCCTCCGGATAAAGTAAGTCCTCTCTCACCCAAGAGGGTTTTATATCCATGCCTAAATTTTTTGATACTACTATGTATATCTGCCTTTTTAGAGGCTTCTATGATCTCTTGATCACTAGCCCCCTGTTTACCGAATTTGATATTATCCTCAATACTTTCAGAAAATAAAAATGCATTTTGTGTAACATTACCTATGAAACCCCTCAATTGATCCAATTTAAAGGTTTTAATGTCATGATTATCTAATAGAATTTTCCCGTACTGGGGATCGTAGAGACGATTGATTAGATTAAGTACAGAGGACTTTCCTGAACCTACTTTTCCAATTATACCTAATGATTCTCCTTTTTTTATCACAAAACTAATATTATCCAGGGCTTTGATTTGCGTGTCCGGATAAATCAATGTTACGTTTTTAAAAATTATTTCTCCCCTAATTGAGAGATCAACCCCGGGTCCATTCAATATTTCGACAGACTCATTCAAAAAAGCATTGATCCTTTTTTGAGACGCCTCGGCTTGCTGCACTACCGAGGTTACCCAGCCCACAACAGCAACTGGCCAAGTAAGCATATTTATGTAAATTATAAATTCTGCCAATACCCCGATTTCTATGCTACCATCCATATATTGCCGACCACCTGTAAAAATCACGATCAGGTTGCTCAAGCCGATCAAAAGGATCATTAATGGGAAAAACCAGGCCTGTACCTCTACTAAATTCATGTTTATCCCCCTTGCCTTCTGCGCCATAGCGTTAAACTTTTCATGGGTATTAGACTCCAATCCATAAGATTTTACAACAGACATACCACTGAATATTTCCTGAGTGTAAGAGGATAACTTTGATAACATTTCTTGTACGATAGTACTTCTGGCGTTGATCACCTTACTGAGTTTATAGATGGTGATAGATAAGAGAGGTAGTGGAATAAGCGTATAAACCGATAGCTTGGGTGCAATATTGAACATAAGGGTAATAACACAGATGAACAAGGTTGCAGTATTAATGCTGTACATAATCGCAGGACCTACATACATTCTCACCTTACTAACATCTTCGCTAATCCTGCTCATTAAGTCTCCAGTTCGATTGTTCTTGTAAAACCGTTGGGTCAATCTTTGATAATGCGAGTAAATTTCATTTTTCAGATCAAATTCAATGTAACGGGATACATTAATTATAGTTTGTCGCATTAGAAAGGTAAAAAACCCTGAGAGTAATGTGGCACCAATAATTATAAATATGTTATTGAGTAACAATGATTTGAGTGCCGCCAGATCACCTTGATGGTTTGAAAGATAATTTTCGATCGCAGTGAGCGACTCTCCAATCAGACGAGGTGCAAATAAAGAAAAAACTCTTGAGATGACGGTAATTATGATTCCCAGAAGTAGTTTTAAGAAGTATTTTTTTAGGTATTTATTGAGGTATTGCAGTGCTCTCATTCATCCATTCCGCTTGAATTCATTTAAATGTTGTTAAAGGTAATCAAATGGTTTTGTTCTAATATTCAAAAAGCTTTTAAGTTTATTTTAATTAAAACTAAAGCCCTATTTTTGCTAGAAAATATTGGTGATTAAACACATGCTAACCCGAAGACATTTACGCATAAAAGTTATGCAGTCACTATATTCCTTAATACAAAATCGGGAGGGCAATTTGGAACAGGAAGTTGATTTTTTCAAAAACAGTTACCTAAATGCTTTTTCGCTGTACCTAACCCTTTTGGCTTTTCTCAAATCGATTTACGACTACGCTCTTGATCAAACTTCCCTCCAGAAAGGCCTTAGAACTAATCCTAATCCCTTTAATTCTGAATCACTGGTAGAAAATAAAATTTTACATTTCATTGCTCATCATCCGGTATTAAACCAGTATATCAAAAAAAGAAAAATTAAATTTTGGGAATTGGATTTCGACTATGTGAAATCCAATTTTAAAGCCCTAATGCAGAGCGAAAAATACCAAGAATATGCCTGCCAAGTAGCCCCTTCAATTGAAGGAGATCGTGCAATCATAGTTTTTTTCTTTAAGGAAATCCTTGCTCCCTCCAACGACTTCTACGATTATCTGGAAGACAAAGAACTTACTTGGATTGACGATCTGCCTGTAGTCAATACTTTCGTGTTAAAAAACCTTCATAAAATTGATCCACAGGATAGTAAAAGTCTTTTTTTCCCCAAAATGATGACCACTGAGCAGGACCCTCAATTCGCTATAGCTCTTTTGGAAAAGGTCTTTGTTAATAATGATGCTTTGCAGGAAGAAATGGTAGGAAGAACACCAAATTGGGATAGCGATAGGATAGCACTATTGGACGCTATTATGATTAAAATGGCCATGGCTGAATTGTTATTCTTTCCAACGATTCCTCCTAAAGTGACCATGAATGAATACATAGAAATATCCAAAGATT
>TARA_B100000963_G_scaffold361612_1_pt1 | contig 13493 bp, 11 predicted proteins | sample TARA_B100000963 | Tara Oceans TARA_B100000963 (sample SAMEA2622097) | marine metagenome | biome: marine biome (ENVO:00000447); feature: surface water layer (ENVO:00002042); material: "saline water (ENVO:00002010), including plankton (ENVO:xxxxxxxx)" | depth 5 m | reverse complement strand
AAGTTGCCACCAAGTTGTGGAGTAGTGTCACCTACTAGGTCGCTTTCACCTAAGTCAATGTAACTACTTCCGTCATTTGTAAACTGCCATTTGTCTGTGGTTTCATTCCATCTAAATGCAACATTTGTTGCACTTCCGCGTTCAACTTCTATACCTGCATTTTGGCTAGGTGTACCAGTTTCATCACTGTTGAGTTTTAGAATATTATCGCCAATGTTGACTTCATTGGAATTGACAGAAGTGGTTGTTCCATTTACAGTCAAGTTTCCAGACATGGTTACGTCACCAATAAATGTACCGCCATTTTGTCTACTTACTGTGTCAGTAACTTCAAACACATCAGTTGATATAATACTTACTAAATCATTGGTAGCGGCGGCTGAAGCAAGCACTATGCTTGTTCCGTTTGTTGCTGTAAAATCTGATTCTTCTAGTCTAGCACCATTAAAAAATACCTCGACATTTCCAGGATTGTATGCTAGTGTATTATTGTTAGTATCTAAACCAGTGAACGTTGTTTGACTGCTGGTAGCAGTGTAATTGAATTCTTGTTGTGCGTTTCGTATAACAATGTTGTCTGGACGATTACCTAAATATGGCATAGAATATTCCTTTGTTACACATATTTATATAAGATTACTTGGCTTCGAGGTCTGCAATTCTTTTTTCTAAAGCTACTAGTTCAGGGTCTTTTTCTGTGTATGTTACAGTATATCTAGTATGTGCTGGTTCTCTTACGTCTCCAACTTTTTTACCTTCTTTTATTTTTCCCCAATCTACATCCTTTTGTGTCCATAATGCATCTGGTACTTCATATGAAGTAGCATTTGCTCTGTGTTCTTCTGGTATAAGTTCTAGTGTATGTGTGTCTATAGTTGTTGTTTCAGCCATTAGTTGTCCTCCTGTAGCGTATCACTACCATTTCCAATCACTGTGGTATAAACTTCCATGCTACTTACCGATCCACTCCAAGTTACATAAACCTGTAGTCTATAAGAACCAGATGATGCGCCACCGTTTAAGTATCTATAATCCATTCCTGTAATCGCACCGCCATTCATTGCAACAGTTCTTGTTCCACCACCAAAAGTTGTGTGTGCTACACTGCCATAGGTTCCGTACATTCTACTGCACCATCTTGAACCACCCAAATGAGCACTGCCATTTTGTACAGTAGACCCAAGAATAAAAATATTAGGAGAGTGACTTACATAACACACATCATACCAAGTACCAGACGAACTAACACTGTTATGACAGTGCATGACATGACCAGCATTGTAACCTATATTGGATTTACCACCTGATCGTATCACAAGAGGCACTTTGTCTTGTGGAACTACAATGTCCAATTGACCTAGTGGTGATGTATTGTTAATACCTACTTTGCCTTGAACAAAACTTGCAAAAATTGTGTCACCTTGAGCGCCAACACTGTCAGCTATATCTAAAGTTCTTCTGCCTATATTATTTTCATTTAAATGAATTAACATTCCATGTGTGGTAGTAGATGTAGCTGATCTTATTTCTACATTGTAGTTGTTTGTAAATGATCCTGTTGCACTAGTGTTAAAGTTACGTACTTGCATACTAGCCTGTCCAGCATTTTCATCAGTGATGGTTAGTTTTGCTCCAGGACTAGTCGTACCAATACCAACGTTGCCGAGATGATCTATTGTCATTCTAGTATCAGCAATTGTTGGAACACTGGTATCGGTTGCCGCTCTGTTTACAAAGTGTAGTTTGCCTTGACCGCCGGATCCAGTTGCACCCACATATCTTTCCCAGAATATTCCTTGTTTAGCATATCCACTTGCAGGATAATGTCCGAATAACATACCCGCTGATTCACCACCACTTATAGCTGGTTGGAAAACAGCCGCAACATAGTTGTCACCATTAGTAAATGCTGTGCTTGTTCCAACAGTTAAATCAGCAAAAGGATTAGAAACTCCAATACCAAGTTTACCATCTGCTGTCAGTTTCATTACTTCCACAAATGTAATCTCACCGCCAGCACTGCCTGTGCTATTGGTCATTTCCCAACTGATGTAATCATTCACATGAACCGTTCGGTTGGCTTTACCACCAGCTATATATTTGTATCCTGTTGATCCACCTGCATCATAATACCAATTGTGTCCTATTTGCATACTACCATTAGTAGCCGCAATAGTACCCATAGTATCCCATTGACTTCTTGCACCAAACACATTAGACCAAGGACTGTCGTTTAATATACCGTCACCAAAACCTAGATGTCCATCAGCGTGTATTGTAATTCTTTCTTGACCATTTGTATAAAAATTTACATCTCCTGCTTCGCGGTTAATAAAATAACTATCTACGCCAAGCTGGATTATATCCATGCCCTGTCCGGTTCCTGCACCACTGGTTGCATCAGTCAATCGTAAATTTGCACCACCAGTTCCAGTGTCGTGAATTTGTAAAACTTTACCATAACTTGTAGCAGGAGCATTTGTACCAATACCAACATTACCAGTTGATCTTACGACCATTTTGTAACCGCTGTCAGCATATACGCCAAGAGCAAGGGCATCATGTGATGAGGTAGCATCTGTACGCACAAGCAACCCTGAAGCATCAGCATCAGAGCCTGTATTGTAGATGCGAGACACCCAAGTGCTATTATCTTTTTCCACACTCAGAGGAAAACCAGGACTTGATGTACCAATACCAACACGATTGTTCGCCGCATCTATATATAGTGTATCAGTATCCATTGCAATATTGCCACTAATATCTGCTTGTGGTATTTTATCCAAGTTAAGTGTAGTTGTACCTGCCACTGCTGGTACAGCTATGTCTACATATCCACTAGTGTCACCGTATATTCTTACTTTGCTCATATTATAAAATTATCCATCGTTGTCCGCTTGGTACTGTAACTGTTGCACCACTTGCTACTGTCACAGGTCCTACAGTCATTGCATTTCTATTACTACTTATTGAATAATTATTGTTCACTGTATTGTCAGTTTCTAAAAATGCCATATCACCTGCACCACCAGTTGCACCACCATCAAAATGTTGTGTGCCTCTGACAATGTGTCCTGTGCTTACATCTACATCACCTGTAACTGCAATACCTGTAGCTGACGTAGCAAACTTAGGATTGTTGTTGTGATAAAGTGTTTGTTCTGCACCACTGTTTGTTGCCATAGCAGTTTTCGTACCTGAGGCATTTTGTATGTAAGTTGTACCACTGCGTATAAAAATACTACCTGTGCCTGTGTCATCTATATAACTGTTTGAACCGTCATGATATATTTCCATGTCTGGTGAACTTGTATCACCAAAACGTGCTTTTACATTATCAGGAAATAGTATACTTGTGTTTGTTGTTGCACCTCTGGTAGTGACACTGTCAAGCGTACTGGTGTTTGTAATTGTTAATGTATCACTGGCTGGTGTCACCACTGCACTTATATCTGTGCCTGCTGTTACTATAAATGTATCTATGTTACTGTCTGCTACTGCTTGATTTGATCCATCACTGATTTGTCTAAACGCATGGTTTGCACTTCCAGTAAAATCACTGGTTAATGCTACTGTACCAGTGGCATCTGGAAGTGTGACTGTTCTGTCTGCTGTTGGAGTTGCCCAATCTAAAACATTAGTATAAGATGTACCTTTGTGTTGATACCATTCTAATGTTTGTTCCCTTAATAATTGGATTTTTGTATCATACAAAACTGTGTTTATTTGACTGGATCCACCTGCTGTAACAAAAAAGTTTAGTGCACCTTCTTCACTTCCATTTGAAACATTTACAGTTCTTCCAATAAGTTGTGCATATGTTGTTTCGTTTGATGCACTATCATTTGCCCTAAAGGACAGTACTCCATTATAATCCCAATTTGCTGGACTTGATGAATCTTTAATTAAAGCTATTTGTGGTGATGCAAATGAATTATCAAGTGGGGCATATATTTTCATAGTAGTATAATCTGTAGCACTATGAGCCATTGTTACTGCATCATATCCGCCTATTTTGAAATGTATTTGATCATCAGTATCAGCTGTAATACTTGTATCACCATCAGCATCCAATATAAGTTCATTACCATCCATGTCAATTTTATTGCCATTTACATCGAGGTCACCACCTAGTTGTGGAGTTGTGTCGTCTACTACATCACCGCCATCGCCTATGTCTGCATATGTTGTTCCATCGTTTGTAAACTGCCATTTGTCTGTGGTTTCGTTAAAACGCAAACTAACATTTGTACTAGTACCACGTTCAATTTCAATGCCTGCGTTTTGACTAGGTGTTCCTGTTTCGTCACTGTTCAGTACAATTATGTTATCGCCAATGTTTACAGTATTTGAATTTACAGAAGTGGTTGTGCCGTTTACAGTTAAGTTACCTGTAATTGTTACATTACCGCCTAATGCATTTGTAATTCTTGCATCAGCTCTAGCATCAGTGTAATATAAATTACTACTACCTTCTGACAGTCCATCTGTATCAGTAGGTATGTTACTGGTTAAAGCAAGTGTGCCTGTACCACCTGGAATAGTATGACCATTTACTGTACCTGTTACTGTAATACCACCTGTAGTGGTTTCTAATTTCTTAGAACCATAAAAATATAATTCAGTTGCACCAGTTGAACCGTCAGCTATAATGTAATTTGCTATACCGCCACTGCCATCATCAGAACTAATTGCAATAGTTTCATCGTTAGCAGTTGTTCTAATATCAATACCGCCAACAGTACTAAAAAGTTGTACTTTACCACTAGCACCAGTGTGCCGTAAATATCCTCTTTCACCTGTACCCAATGAAATTTTATCATTGTCAGCTAGAAGTATATCAAATGAATTTGATTCTAAATTACCACCTAGCTGTGGTGATGTGTCACTTACTAAATCTGTGTTAATTGAACTTGTACTTGCGGCTGTGATTCTGCCTTGTGCATCTATGGTAATTACAGGTATTGCTGTTGAACCACCATAACTGCCTGCACTAACAGCCGTATTATCTAATGCTATACTTACGTTGTTGTTGGTTACTGTGCTGGTTAATCCTGTACCACCAGCAAAGGTAAGTGTGTCAGTGCCTAGTGTAATAGTGTCTGTACCACTGTCACCTGCAATGTCTGTAGTGCTTACAATGTTTACAGCTTGTGTGCTTACTGCGGTAACTAAACCTTTTGCGTTAACAGTTACAACTGGTATAGCTGATCCACTACCAAAACTTCCAACATTGCTGTTTACAGTAGCAAGAGTTACTACACCATTACTAGCAACTGTTAAGTCACCACTATATAAATTGTTAGATAAAAGTGCATTACTGCCAATCTGCAAATTGGCTTGACCAAAACTGAGTGTGTCAGTTCCTTCGGTATAGGTTATGTCATTTGCTAATTGTGAAAGTTCTAATGCTTTGCTCATATGTATGCCTTTATCTGCTATACATATTTATGTTTAACTAGGAGGTGTGGGCCATACTACATCTTCTAGTGATGTATATGTTTTTGTAATATCTCTTAGTGCTTGTCTATAATCATACCACTTGTCTTTAAGAACTTGAGGCACATCTTCACCTGATACCCAGTCAGTTTCTGCAATCAATATATCCCTTTGTTTACGCACATAATATAAACCTTCAGTGGTTTTAAGTTCAGCTAATTTATCAGCAACTGCTTTTGCTGTTGGTTGTGTTCTTTCGTCAACCCATTCAATATTTTCATAAGTTCCGTCATCAGATGGATAAAATTTTGCAAGTGGCACTAGTGCAAGCACTGCATCTATGTATAGATATCCTACGCTTTCATTAATCATTATATAAAACCCCTAAAAACACACTTGTAGCTCGCTACATTTGATGAATTATAGTACGACTGAAATCTCAAATCAATACTTAAATTACCATTTGGAGCAGATACTCGCATGTCAAAGCCGCCACTGTTCCATCCTCCATTCATATGAATTACTTGTGTTAGTCCATAAACACCATAAGCTGGTGATGTATAATAACCTACATATTTTTTATAGTCTCTTGAGCTAGCATCTCCACAAAAACATTCAATTGTAAACTTAGATTCATTCATATTGTAAGCAATAGGATAATATGTGTTGTTACCAAGTATTTGTCCGCCGAATGAAAACCATCTAGTGTATCTTGTGTTGTAAGTCAATCCGCCTGTATATCTTCCGTCACCACTGGACCCATCATAATAATTACCTTGGTCAGCTCTACCGATATCTACGAATTTAGTATTATAGCCATGAATACCATAACCAAAAGAATCACTGCTTCCATCTGTATCGTATAAAGTAGCTCTTAGACCAGAGTTCATAGTTGTTGCGTGAGCTCTGATGTGTCCATGTTCATTTCCATCTACGGCAAAAGCTACAACGGTTTCTGTAGCGTTTGTATTTACTGCTGGTGTTGATGACTTGGCCACATGAAGAGACGCAACAGCACTGGTTGTACCAATACCAACTTTACCTTTGCTAACTGGATTTAATAAAAGATCGTAATTGGCAGTAGCGCCACTGTTAGAAACATCTATAAAGTATTTGCCTGCCGTACCCATCGGCCCAACTCGCATTACATCAGAACCTTGACTGGAGTTACCGTTAATAGTTAATGTTGTGTTGCCTATTAGAGTACTAGCATTAGTCACAGTGGTAGTATGAGTATCTTGTAAATAAAGTTTAGAACCACCAGGATTTGTAGCTCCAATGCCTACATCTCCTTCTTTGGTTAATGTCATTTTTGTTGTAACAGAATTATTATTGCCTTCACTTGTTTGAAACTGAATGTAAGATCCTGCCGCCTCTCCAACAATATTAATGCCACCCCAACTTTTAGCAGTATCACGTTTACTGCCATCTACCATATCTCTTTGTGTAGCTAATTGCAAACTAGTACCGTCAAAGTTAATAAATGCACTATTAGCTGTACCACTAGTTGAATCTAATTCTATTTGCGGGCCTCCTGCCGCACTGGTTTTAATATGCAATATATTTTGAGGACTAGTTTCACCAATACCAACGGCTCCGCCTGCCGACATATCAATTACAAGAGCATTAACTCCATTACCACTACCATCTTTACCAGCTAGATACAAATCTCCAGAATTAACCATATTTTGAATGTAGGTATTTGTTCCGTTTGTGTATATAGAAGCCCAATGTGCTCCATCATCTTTGAGTAAAATGTCACCACCACCAGCATCAAGAGTGATGTCTCCAACTACGTCAATTGTTAAATTACCTGTATGTGCTAGATTACCTGTCAGTGTACCACCAGCTAGTGGCAACTTAGTTGCAATTGAATTTGTTACAGTAGTTGAGAAGTTTGCATCATCACCCAGTGCCGCCGCTAGTTCATTTAATGTATTCAGTGTACCTGGTGCACTATCTACTAGATTTGCAACTGAAGTGTTAACACTTGCTGTAGTTGCACCAACGGCTCCGCCTGTGGTGATGTTTCCTAAATTACGTGCATTGCTCATATGTATACCTTATCTGCTATACATATTTATGTTTAACTTGGGGTGTCTGGCCAGACAACATCACTACAACTGGTTGCAGTTATTGTTATATCTCTGAGTGCTTGTCTATATGTTTGCCATTCAGTTTTTTTCTCTTCACTAAGTGGACTGTCAGGCATTTGTGTCCAATCAGTGTCTTGAAGATATCTTTGTCTTAACTGTCTAAGAGCTTCTAGGTTATGCTCTGCTAACATTTCTTCTGTTGGTTCTGGTAAAAAATTTTCTTCTGACATTAGTAAACTCCTGACGTACTACTTGACAATGATGTAGCTATAAGATAATGAGATTCACCATTTGCTGTTTCTGTATGGGCTGAATAGTTTGTGTTTGAATACATAAAATCTAATCTAAATCCTGTATATGTACTAGATCCAGAAGATTGATTGTCACCAACCAATACACAGTAATTATCACTTGTAGCATAACAATTTACAGCAAAAGTTGTAGCATAATTACGTTGATCTAGTGAATATATAGCACCTCCCCAGTTGTGAAATCCCCAACTACTGTCTATAGAACCACCTGGTGAATATCTATAGCCTTTTGCATAAACCATAATCATTCCATAGTTTGAACCTGAACAAGGTATATTAGTTTTCATATGTATATATCGACCGCCGCTCCAATTTCTTTGATATACATGTGCAAAACCTATTTGTGTTGCATTGGTTTGATTGGTTCCTACACTATCACCGCCAGGGTGAGTAGGATAAGCACCATGTCTAGTAACACTTTGCGGTGAAATCATAGGCATAAAACGAACAGCAGTAGATGGAGTGTGATGTACAAAATGACCTTGATCTATAGTAAGAACCCTGTCTGCAGGTTCACCATAACTTTGAACTGCGCCAAATCCTAGACTGATTCTATTGTTGGTTCCACCCGAAGGATTCTGTGCAACTATATTTGCTCTACCTGATCCTAGCGCCGAATAGTTCATAGCAAATCCAAGCGTACCTGATGTACCACCTACTTGGAGAGTACCTTGATTGTAATTATTTCCACTGTTTGCAGTTTGAAAGACATGTAAATTATTGTATGGAGTCTGTGTGCCAATACCAATTTTACCATCTGATTTTAATGTTAATCTTACTGCACTAGTATTACCAGCATTTCTTCCTCTAAAATGGAGATCAGCAAGATAGTTAGCAGTCTGTTTTGCATACATAGACCAAACGCCTGCACCACTAGTTTTTGATCTCATTACTATACCAGACTCAACACCTACAGTTTCTTGTCCATTTGTAATCTTAAGAAATGCTGGATGATCTTTATTGTACATAGCATCACTATCAGCCCAGTTGCTTGTACTCTCTCCAAAAATGTTAAGTCCACATTGTGGAGTAGTTGCGCCAATACCAACATTACCATTGGCCATGTTAACAGTCATATGCTCTGTACCACCACTGTTTGTAAGATGGAAAAAGCCTGCATTTGAAGTTGTACGTTTTCCAAGGTAAACATCATTTCCAGGAGAACTTGTTGCCGCAAAACTTATTTTACTGTCTTGACTAGCACTTGCATAATTGTCTCTAATTACTAGTGTTCTTCCTTGTGTTCCACTTGGATTTGCATTTGCTATGTATTGTACCGTATCACCAGTACCACTTACTTCAAACTTATACGTAGGGTTAGTTTGACCAATACCAACGTTACCACCATCACCTTTAATAGTCATGGTTGTAATAGTTGAACCGCCATCATTTGCTTGGAAAATTATATCTTTATCTTGAACTTGAGAAGCAATACCAAAATTAGAAGATATGTTATAAAAAACTCCAAATTCAGTGGAACCATCTTTTAATTTTATATCAGCTCCGTCTGCGTTTAGGAATAAATCACCAGTACTACTAAGTGTTCCATGAGCACCATCAGTTTCAAGTTGTACATAATGTGATGTGCTGGTTCCTAATCTTGTAAGTCTTAGTGTTGCGCCAGCTGTGTGATCCACATGCAACCCATTACCGCCAGGAGCATTAGTTCCTACGCCAATTTCTGCTCCTAATGGTAAGTTAAATCCTGTGGTTCCATCTAATATTAAAGCCATATGTATACCTTATCTGTTATACATATTTATGTTTAGATTTATTATTCTTTTACTGCTTCTGAATCTGCATTTTGCTGTACTGCTGTTTTAACTACGCCTAAATCATATGCTTGGGTTACTTGTGCATCTTCACCTGTAGCAATAGCTATGCCATTGGCATTACAATGTGCTACTAATTGTCTGATAATTTCATCTTTGGCAATTCTAGCACGATTGGTTACTGCATTGTCAGTCCAATCACTGATATCAACCATCGCATATTCAAGTGCTTTTTTCTCTGTGTCTGTTATACTAATTGTAATATCTGGCATGTATTTCTCCGTTTGTATTATTTACCCTATTAAATATCCCATCCATCCACTGTATTTGTCAGTGTAAACTGCCGCTTTATTAGAGTTAGTGTTACTATATGACTGAGGTTGTACGGTGTCGTTAGCACTACAATTTATGATAGCTACAACTGTACACTGATCCCAACTACCACCATCACCAGTATCGTTACTTCCTTGATAGTAAACTCCATTGTGGTGAATTCTATATTGTTGATCACCAGCCATTGTACCACTGTGCATTGCATTTAAACAAAAATAATATCTACCCGCAACTGGTGCAGTAAATATTCCTGAAGTCGTATTCAAGTTATTACCATTATCAAAGTGTTCTTGCCAGCCTGTTATAGGATTCACTCCAGACGCTTCATTTTGATTTCCATTTTTATAACATGCAAAACAAGGTACGTTAGGTGTTGTTATATGACCGTACCTGTTGATGGTCATTTGTGTACTTAAAGTACCAGCATGAGAAGTTTGGAACTCTAAAAATGCGGCGGCTGTTCCTACTCCGTCATCTCTTAGATTATTTTTTACTGCGGCATTGACTTGATCACGTTTGTCTCTAAAAAGCAATCCACTTTGGTGTGCACCTGCTGTACCGTTATAAACTATTGAGATATTATCTTGTGTTGATGAATTACCAGTATCTGAAGTAACTCTTAATCCGTTGTCTCCAGTAACACGTACTTTTTCGTTCCAAGTAAGGGCATTTCCTGCTGTGCCACTTGCGGCTGTATAAAAACTTACTCCATTGGTAGTACTGTTAATCATACTTGCAACATTTGATGATATGTATTTCCAACTGCTATCGAAAACACCATTCCAAGCAATATTACCTGAATGAGTTTGAAACCCTAGTGTTGATCCACCTTTTATATAAACATTACCAGTGTCACTGGACGTAGGTGCAGATACACCTCCTGTGCCAATATTACCACTGCTATCGATACGCATACGTTCAGCATTGCTTGTGTAAAACCTCATGTTAGTTGCTTCACGGTTTCTAATGTTAACATCACCGCTAGGGTTTTCTACTGTTAAACTAAATCCATCTGTAGCGGCATTACCAGACGCACTATTTGTAATTTGTATAGTTGTATCTGCGGCTCCGCCATTTACATGCAATAGCTGTTGTGGATTAATTATACCAATACCAACTTTACCATCTGATAAAATCGTAACTCTTGGATTATCTCCGCCTGTTTTTAATCTTATACCGTGACTTGCATTGGCATACAAATCAACCATACTATCAGTATCATCTAACCACAATGCACCATTTTGAGTACCGCTATGCTTTAGACCAATCTGTGTAAATCTTTCTCCGGCATTATCTAATGCTAATTGATCTCCGTTACCTGCCGTAACATTTAAAGTACCTGTAAATGTATCGCCTGACTTTAATGCATATGAATTAAGGTTACTTGTAAGTGCTACTGTGCCTGATGCATCAGGAAATGTTATTGTTCTATCTGCTGTTGGGTCTACAACTGTGACTGTGGTTTCACTTGTACTAGCAGTTGCACCTTCAAATCTAAGCACTTTGCCTGTGTTTAACAAGATACCATCAGTTTTAAGTCTTAGAATAATATCATTTGAACCATTGTTTACTACTGCAAATTCTACTAAACCATCTTCATTTCCGGCAGTTGCATTACCAATCTTACCAGTTATCTTTGCATATGTGTGTTGACTACCACCAGCATCATCACCCTTAAATGCAATTTGACCAAGATAATCTGCGTTGGCAGGTGATGCACTGTCACGAACTAAATCTAAAACTGGACCTGCACTAGAACCAGCATCAGATGACTTTAGTTCCATATTTCCTACTACATCTACGGATTTGTTAAAAGTAAAATTACCTGTGCTATCAACATAGGTTAATGTTGCACTAGCACCATCAATAGTAATACCTGCTCCATCAGCCGCGGCACTGTTTCCTGCTCCACTGGCAAGCACAATATTTTTATCGTCTACTGTCAATGTTGTTGAGTTTATAGTAGTTGTTGTGCCATCTACTTGTAGGTTACCTGCAATAACCAATGTGCCTGTATTGTCTCCTACAGCCGCAGGATCAATAGTAAGTGTAGCTGGGCCACGCACACTAGCTGGAAGAGTAAGTGTTTTTGCACTAAGGTCCATGTCAGTGTGTAGTTTTGGGTGGGTGATATCACCATCGTTTATATCAGATGTTGTAATTGCGCCATCTGCAATAGCTCTACTAATTATTTGTCCAACTGCCATATGTATACCTTATCTGTTATACATATTTATGTTTAGCTAGGCGGTGTGGGCCAGACTACATCTCTTACTGACTTATACGTTTTTGTAATATCACGAAGAGCTTGCCGATAGTCTTTTTGTTCTTGAGTCATAGTCAAATCGGCGCCTGCCCACCAATCTGTTTGCGTAATCATACGATTTCTTACTTCTCTAAGTTGTTGCAACTCTAATATTGGTCTTTGTTCTTCACGAGATGCTCGTACACTTGCACAATGCGTAGATATTGCTTCTTCTCTTGTACAATCATGTGCAATCATTGTAAGTTTTATTTCTTCTTCTGTGTAATTTTGTTCTGCCATTAACTACCCCAAGTTGATTCCCTTTGATGATTAGCACCACTAGCTACACTATGATATGTGCTACTATGGTCATGATAAGTACGTGATTCTCCTGTCCCTGCAAAACTTATATTTTGAACCTTATGAACTACGATAGTAGTCCATTGTGACCATAATCCATCATTATGAAACCAAACTTGTCCATCTGAATCAAAAGCAAATCTTGATGTATTTGCGGAATTACCAAATCTTTCGTTACAATTAAAATTATAATTACCAGATTGACTGGACCAGATACCAATGTATACATCAAGAACTGCATATTGATTGGTATAATTTAAATCACCTTTTCGAATAATGGTTGCTGAATAAAGTTGCTCCTGACCTTGATTAGGTGAGAATTTACAAAGTTTGCAAGTCCTTGCATAGTAGCTACCTCCTCCTGCGTGGTAAGTGTACAAATTAAGAGTGTGTTGAAATGGAAAACCTTGGACAGGATTTGCACTCGCTAAATCGCTATGGTCATAATATCCACCATATTGTCCAACTTTGTAATCACTTAGTGACATTTATTTTTTCCTCTAATTTACTTATCTGTTGTTTCAAACTTGATATTTCTTTTAATGCATCTTGTAGCGATTTAACAATTACAGGTGTAAGTCTACCATAATCCATCTGCATCATTTCTTCACCGTCTGCATCTCCGCTTACAGCTTCAGGAACAATAGATTGCATTTCTTGTGCAATAAAACCATGTTGTGCGGGTGCAGTTTTGTCCTTTATCCAAGTATGTGAAACAGGATTCATAGCCAATATCTTTTCAGTAGCATCTTGTATTGGTATTATATTTTCTTTTAATCGTCTGTCTGATGAAGTGACATAAGTTGTACCTGATCCGCTAGTTCTAATTTGCCCTACAATGCCATTGGGATTAGCAAAGATTACAAGAGAATTATCAGCGGTTGTAGTCATTGCTAACCAAAGATTTCTGCGACCATGACTAGAGTTCATAAACGCT
>TARA_B100000963_G_scaffold229769_1_pt1 | contig 13510 bp, 13 predicted proteins | sample TARA_B100000963 | Tara Oceans TARA_B100000963 (sample SAMEA2622097) | marine metagenome | biome: marine biome (ENVO:00000447); feature: surface water layer (ENVO:00002042); material: "saline water (ENVO:00002010), including plankton (ENVO:xxxxxxxx)" | depth 5 m | reverse complement strand
GAACATGATGTTTCTTTTCCTCCAACAACTCCGGCTAAATTTATTACCTTATCGTTTAGTAAGAACACATGATTTTTGCCTGATAAATTAATTTTTTTTTCAAGTAATGTTTCAAACTCTTGATCAGCATGTAATTCTTTAAATACTATTTTTCCATCGATCTTATTAGCATCATAACAATGAGTAGGTTGTCCATTTTCATATGAAATGTAGTTAGAAATATCTGTAAAGAAATTATTTTTATTTAAATTAAGATCTTTAAAGTAATCATTCAAATAATCCTTATATATACTGGGAATGCTATCTATTTCTAATTTGAGAAATGAAATTTGAGGACAAATATCTTGTGATAAATTTTCAAAATCGATGTCTAACTTATTTAACTTATCAGTATAAATTTCTTGATTTGTATTAATATTGTAAAAAACTGATAAATCTCTCAACAGACCATTTATTGAGAGGCAGTCACCTCTATTTGGGGTGAATTCCATGTTAAAGATATTTTCTTCAATCTCATGTTCATGTCCAAGTTGAAACAAGCAGTCAGAAATCTCCTCTATTGATGGTTTTTCATTAATATGTTCTAGTAAGTGCTTATATGCTATTTTCATTTAAATTGACTCAGAAAATCTAGGTTAGATTTATAAAAATCTCTTATATCTTTTACTCCATGTTTCAACATAGCTATTCTTTCAATTCCTAATCCAAATGCCAAACCAGAGTATGAATTCGAATCAATATTGCAATTCTCCAACACAACAGGATTTACTAAACCACAACCAAGAATTTCTAGCCACTTTCCCTCACTGGATAAAATATCAACTTCAGCTGATGGTTCTGTAAATGGAAAATAACTAGGTCTGAATCTTAATTCAATATCTTCACCAAATAATGAGTGAACAATTTTATATATCAAATCTTTTAAATGAGCAAAGCTAATATTTTTATCTACTAAAATTCCCTCGATTTGATGAAACATTGGTAAATGAGTTGCATCATCATCTTTTCTGTAAACCTTACCACCAGAAATAAAAGCTAATGGCGGTCTTTTTTCTAGCATTCCTCTTATTTGAACTGGTGAAGTATGTGTCCTTAACAAATTTGATTTGTTTTCTACATAAAAGGTGTCATGCATCTGTCTTGCAGGATGTGTTTTTTTAATATTAAGCATGTCAAAGTTAAACTTTTCAGTCTCAATTTCAGGACCATCAACAATTTCAAAGCCAAAGGAAACTAATAGATCCATTATTGAATCTTTTAAATGGTTTATCGGATGAATTGAACCCCTTTCTTTGATAATCTTTGGGGCTGAAATGTCTTTATTAGATGACATTATTATCAGGAAACATTTTAGCTAGTAGCAGCTTTTACGATCTTTTCAAATGTTGTGCTATCTGAAACAGCAATATCAGATAAAATCTTCCTATCAAGAGTAATATTTTTTTTAGACATTGAGTTGATTAAAGCTGAATATGAAACACCTAGTTCTCTTGCTCCAGCGTTAATTCTTGCGATCCATAAAGCTCTGAAAGCTCTTTTTCTATTTTTTCGGTCTCTAAATGCGTACTGTAAAGATTTGATATTTGATTGTTTGGCAGTTTTGTATAATCTACTCCTAGCACCATAGTGTCCCTTAGTGGAATTCAAAACTTTCTTATGTTTAGCTTTTGCTGTTACAGACTTAGTGGTTCTTGGCATAATTACTTATCTTTTTATTAGGTTTGAGGCCATTTTCAAAACAGTGCCTGATAATTTATTTAGGCCTCTATTGTGTCTTTTTCTTTTTGTAGACTGCTTGGTAAGGATATGATTTCTATTAGCGCTTCTGCTTTTAACAGAGGAACCAGTTTTCTTGAAACGTTTTGCAGCTCCAGAATGTGTTTTTAATTTATATCCCATAACAATGTCTTCAACTAATTTTTTTTCTTTAAAGGTGATAAAACCATTAATAATTGCCTACCTTCTAGCGAAGGTTCTTGATCTACTTGAGCTATATTAGCGAGCTCATCTTTTAATTTACTTAAAAGATTTAGACCCATGTCACTATTAAGTATTTCTCTTCCTCTAAAACGGACGCTTATTTTAGTCTTATCTCCATCAAGAATAAAGCTTTTAATCTTCTTTAATTTTATATTATAGTCACCTACGTCAGTGGTTGGTCTGAATTTAATCTCTTTTACGGTGTTTCTTTTAATTTTGACTTTTGAGGATGAATGACTCTTTTTTTTATCAAAAAGATGTTTTCCATAGTCTAAAAGCTTACAAACGACAGGATTAGAATTTGAGGGAGAAACTTGAACTAAATCCAAAGAAGCTTTATTTGCTGCCTCTAAAGCATCTTCAATTGAAACAATTCCTTTCTTTTTTCCATTATTGTCTATCAGCATTACTTCATTAGACTTAATCATCTGATTAATAGGAGCATTTTTTTTTGTATTATTAATGATTAATACCTTTTAAAGTAAGTTGAAAGAAAAAACATTTATTAGATTGCTAATGACAAGATCGCACTGTATGAGAAGAAGATAAATTTTTCATAAAATTAGTGGGATTTTATACTAATATTTAAAATTCGCAAATACTTAAGCTTGAAGAAAATCTTTAATCCACGCGCCGTTTTTTAATTCGAAAGACTCTCTTTTATTAAGCCTGGATTCATGCCCTTCCCAGAATTCAAAATAATATGGAATAAATGAATATCCTCCCCAATAATCAGGACATTTTGTTAAGTCATTAGTCTCTAGAGAATATTCATACTTCTTTTGAAGTTCTTCATATGAATCTATAGTTTTTGATTGTTCGGAACAAATTGCTAAGGCATTTTTGTTTGTATCTCTGCTGGCAAAATACATCTGGTTATACTTCTTGCTAGTCTTATTAATTAATGCTTTCATCCTGATCTGCGTATTTGTATTACACCAATAGATTAGAGCTGTTATTTGTTTATGAGAATTAAACTCCATTGACTTAGGAGATTTATAATTAGAAAAGAAAATAAATTCATTATTTTTAACAAATTTAAGATTAACATACCTTGAGTTAACCTCTTGTTTTTTTGATGAATATGAGGAGATACTTATCGCTTCAATATTTTTTTGTTTCGCATTAAAGGCTTCATCATATTTTTCTTTGAGAATTAGATAGGGAGTTTCTTGAATTAAATTATCGAAATTGATCATAACTTTATCTATTTCTTATTAGTCTTAATAAACCCCCTACACCATACTTTGGAGATGGATCGAAAAAATGAGCCAACAGAGTTAGTCTGTAATTAGAACAATTATCGGAAACCGGATAGTTGGTATGTAAGGTGGTGTTGCCAATGAAAAGCAAAGGCTGATAATCTCTAAAGTTATCGATTTTTCTTTGATTTTTTAATGAAAATTTATCCATTCCTTCTTTTGATGCATACTTCTTATAAAATGCTTTTCCAATAAAGTTAGAAATTTCGTTACTTGGTACTTTTCTTGAATTTGGAAAAAAGATAAGGTCTCCAGCAGTACCGCCTTCTGTTACATCAGGAATTTTAATGGGTAAAACCATTGTAAATAAGTGAGAGTCGAAGTGAGCTCTAAACATTTCTTTAGAATTGCCAGGTTCAACTTTTCTAGCAACATGATATTGATTTGAAAGATCACCATTATAGCCGAACATTTTTTTTGCTAATTCAAAAAGCTTAGGAGTCAAATGTTTATCAACCTGTAAATTATCTAGAAACTTCTGATGAGATGATCCCAATTCTTTGAATGTTGACATTCCCATTTCATCAGATATGTCATTAGCGATAAAATCAAGGTCAAACTGATCCAAAGATGGCAACTTTACAAATCCATTGCTAGCTAATTTTTCAAGTCTGATATCGATATCATTCCAGTATTCTTCAATTTTCATATACTTTTTATAGTTTTTTTGTCTTTAACCTTAAATTTAAGCTTCTAATAATAAACTGGTGGTTAAAAGTCATCAACATAAATTTAAATATCAAGAATCCTCAACATATCTTTGTTAACTTTTCTTACATCAAATTTTCTTTCTACAATTATTCTACTTTCTTTACCCATTAAAGGTATCTTATCTTTATTCTCAATAAACCAAATCATTTTTTTTGCAAGTTCCTCTGATGATCCTATTTGAACCATATAACCATTAACACCTTCAATAACAGTTTCTTTGCATCCAGATGCATTTGTTGTAAGTATTGGGCAGCCCATCGACATGGCTTCTAAAGTACTTCGTGGCAAACCTTCATGATAAGAAGGTAAAACATATACATGACATTTCTCAATATAAGGTCTAACATCATCGGTTGAACCATCGTATGAAACATAATCAGACCAACTATTAACTTCATCTATTGGGATCGCATCCAGTGATGCATCTTCTGCTCCAACAATACAAAATTTAGCCTCAGGAAATTTATCTTTCACAATTCTGGCAGCAGCAGCGTATTCTCTTAACCCTTTTTCACCAAGCAAACGAGAAACTAAAAGAAAACTAACAAATGTTTCGGGTCGCTTGGTAAAACCAAATTTTTTAATGTCTACACCTGAACCGTTAACGAGATGTGTTTTAGATAAAGGCACAATCCCCTTTTTTATAAATAAATCTCTGTTATCTTTATTTTGAAATATAACAGCTTTAGAATTCCTTAATGCCAATTTATATAAAAAAGATGCTAACTTTGTTAAAAACCTTCTTTTCAAGGATTTTCCTTGGAATGCGAAACCAAGTCCAGTGATCAGTGCATAAAAAGGAATATTTCTTAAACTTGAAGCTATGCCGCCCCATATAACTAATTTAATACCGTGAGCTAAAACTAAATGAGGTTTTCGGTTTTTAAATAAGTTTAATAAATTAATAAGCGTTCTAATATCACCTACTAGACTTAAGCCATGTCTATTTAAAAAGATTGGTTCATATGTAATACCCAATTTTTTTACATGAACATTCAACTTTGAGTCGAGTGATGAGGATGAGGCTATAACTTCGTGATCTTTTTTTAAAATATCTTTTATTAAATCAGCTCTAAAATTTAATAAATCATTTGGTACAGTCCCAAGAATTAATATTCTCATCTTTTAATAATTGATTAAATCTTATTTACTATTTTTTATATCCTACAGCAACATGAAATGGTTTTGAATTTGAGAATTTAATATTTTCTAAGCCAGCATTCTGCATCATGTATTTTATTTCTTCACGCGTAAAACGTTGCTCTAACCTTGTTCCAAATCGATCTAAAGCATCTGTTCTCATGGTATAAAAACTCAAGTTCCTGTATGAAGTCAATGGGAAATTGTTAACATTAAAATTCAATTTTTCAAGAAAAAAAGCAGTTCTAGCCAATGGTAAATAAATTAATAGAGCAATAATTTGACTTGATATGTATCTTAGCTGATAAGGCATTTTTGATACTATTTTTCTTAATAAATCAGTGATATACCAAATTAACTTAAACCACCAGGGGCGATTGTCAAAACGATAATATAAATATAGCAAAAGAGGAGCGCCACTTTTTAATTTCTGAACACATTGTTTGATACCTAAAGCAGTATTTGGTACATGATGCAAAACTCCAAGCGAATAACCAAAATCCATACTATTATCTTTAATTGGCATCTCATCAACAGTAGCTTTCTCAAATTCGCAATTATCAAATTTTGACAAGTTACTTTTTGCAATCTCTAAAGCGCTACTGGGGTCAATGCATATAAGTTTTTTGACTTTTGGAGCAACTAATTTAGCCCATCTACCTGTGCCGCACCCTAAATCAAATCCTATAGACTCAGTAGAAATTTGTTTCCATGGAAAAACAGAGAAATATTCATTAAACAGTAATTGTTGCTCTTCTTCATCTAAGAAAGACTGATCGAATCTTGACCATTCATCTCCAAATCCATCTACTGTATTTTTATCTATATTTTTCATATGCCACTAATTTTAATTCAATATTGTATCGAGGGACAAAGGATGTACCACTATTGTTTAGATTTATTATTGTTGACATACCAATCTATTACTTTATCCATACCCTCAGAAATTCTATACTTAGGTTGATAATCTAGAAGCTCTTGTGCCTTTTCTATACTTGCTTGAGAATGCCTAACATCCCCGGATCTAAACTCTCTGTAAATTGGTTTTTTCTTTTCTAATCCCTGAACACTTTGAACTAATCTATCTTCAATCATTTGATAAAGTTCATTAAGGCTAGTTCTATCATTTAGAGCAACATTGTAAACTTCATTTAAAGCTTCTTCATTTTGAGTTGTAGCTGCAAGCAGGTTTATCTGAACAGCATTGTCGATATAACAAAAATCTCGACTAGTTTTTCCATCACCATTAATGTAAACATCTTTCTTATTTAGTATTGAATCTACCCATTTTGGAATAACTGCGGCATAAGCACCATTAGGATCTTGCCTTTTACCAAAAATATTAAAATACCTTAAACCAATTGTTTTAAAGTTATAGTTCTTTGCAAAAACATCTGCATAAAGCTCATTAACAAGTTTTGTGACCGCATATGGACTTAGAGGGTTACCAGTCATATGTTCAATTTTTGGAAGATCAGTATTATCACCATATGAAGAACTTGATGCCGCATAAACAAAGCGTTTTACATTTGCATCCCTACCTGCTAAAAGCATATTCAAAAAACCATCAATATTTGCGCTATTAGTATTAATGGGATCTTCAATTGATCTTGGAACAGAACCAATTGCAGCTTGATGCAAAACATAGTCAACTCCATCGCATGCTTTATTGCAATCGTTTAAATCCTTTATATCACCATTTATAAACTTAAAGTTATTACTAATATCTTTCCCAACAATATTATTTGCATCTTCAATTGCATGATCGATATTATCTTGAAAGCCATTTTCAAAATTATCTAAACCTATTACTTTTTGATTTAGTATTAAAAGTTTTTCTAGTAAGTTAGATCCTATAAATCCTGCAACCCCTGTTACTAACCATTTACTTTGATTATTAATTAGATATTCTTGCAATTGATCGTATTTAGTCATTTAAAGTCTTCCATCAACTTCATTTAATTCAAATAAGTATTTGACATCATAAAGAGCATAATTTTCCTTCCCAAGCAGATTTATTTCATTTAAAGAAAACTTTCTAAATACATCATGAGCAACTGCTAATAAAATAGCATCATATTTATCTTGTTTTGGTTTATCTATTAATTCAATGCCATACTCTTTAATGGCATCTTTTTTATTAACCAAGGGGTCATAAACATCAACATTACAATTATGACTTTTAAATTGTTTAACTAAATCAATAACTCTTGTATTTCGAATATCTGGACAATTTTCTTTAAAAGCTAATCCCATTATTAATATATTTGCATTTTCAATATTTATATTTTTTTTACGCATCAAATCTAAAACTTCACCAACTACAAATAGGCCCATATTGTCATTAATTCTTCTTCCAGCGAGAATCATTTCTGGGTTATGACCAACTTCTAGTGCTTTATGAGTAAGATAATATGGGTCAACTCCAATACAATGACCTCCAACGAGGCCAGGTTTAAAAGGTAGAAAGTTCCATTTCGTGCTTGCTGCTTCAAGAACTGACTCAGTATCAATATCCAGTTTGTTAAAAATGACTGAGAGTTCGTTAATAAGAGCTATATTTACATCTCTTTGAGTATTTTCTATCACCTTTGCAGCCTCGGCAACTTTTATGCTACTCGCTTTATGCGTTCCTGCAGAGATAATTTCTTTGTATAGCTTATCAATTAGAGTTGCTATTTCAGGAGTAGATCCTGCAGTTATCTTTTTTATAGTTGTTAAACGATGTTCTTTATCACCCGGATTTATTCGTTCTGGCGAATACCCACAATAAAAATCTTGATTAAAAGATAAGCTAGATTGTTCTTCTAAGATTGGAACACAAATTTCTTCAGTAGCGCCTGGATAGACAGTTGATTCATATATAACGATATCACCTTTTTTAAGTATAGATCCTATTGATTGGCTAGCTTTTTTTAATGGACTCAAATCAGGTTTTTTCTGATCATCAATTGGAGTAGGAACAGTAATTATATAAATTTTACAATCTTTTATATCATCGAGATTTGATGAGTAAGATAAATAAATTGCATCTTTTAGTTCTTTCTGAGTTGTTTCAAGTGTATTGTCTTGGTAATTCTCTAGTTCTTTTATTCTTGACTCATTAATATCAAAGCCAACCACAGAACGTTTTCGACCAAATTCTACAGCTAACGGCAGACCAACATATCCCAAACCAACTACTGCTATTTGCATATCACTTAACTGCATAGGCTTTCCTCATAAATAAACTAATTCCTTTCTAGCCAAGACTGAAACATTAAAACATTCCAAAGCTGATGATGCCAATTTCTTTTATTACTTATATGCTCATGCCATTTTCTTCGAACCAATTTGACATTAAAAAATCCCTCTTTATTCAAACGATTTTCATCTAGAAGAGATTCTGCCCAATCTTGCAAAGGTCCTCTTAACCAATCTGCCAATGGAACAGCAAAACCCATTTTAGGTCTTTCAATTAAATCTTTTTTAACATATTTATGTAATATTTCTCGCAATATCAATTTAGTTACACCATTCTTGATTTTATAGTCCAATGGTAAAGAAGCAGAAAACTTAATAACATCAGGATCTAAGAATGGAATTCTTGTTTCTAGGGAAACTGCCATAGCTGCTCTATCTACCTTTGTTAAAATATCTGTTGGAAGATATGTGACTAAATCATTGGCCATCATTTTTTCAACTGAGTTAAGTCCTTTAAATCTAGAAATATCATCATTAAATATTGTTTTGTATTCGTTTGAATTTAGAAGCCAATTTTCAGGATTATGAATTTGTGAAACTAATTTGAAATGTGAGTCATGAACTGACTCTGCAGAAAGAATGTGAGCTGCTTTATATAGTTTGTCACCAATATTTGCATAACTTCTACTTGTAAAAACTCCAAGTATTTTTTCCAGTTTTTCCTCTGAAATACTCAAAATTGCTTTAGAGATAATCCGTTTCAAGGATACTGGTATTTTTTGAATTCTGCTGAACATTCTCTCGGCATATACATACCGATTATATCCACCAAAAACTTCATCACCGCCATCACCTGATAAAGCAACAGAAACATTTTGTTTTGCAAATCTTGAAACTATATAGGTTGGAATTTGAGAAGAATCTGCAAAAGGCTCGTCATATATATATGGTAAATTTGGAATAACATCTATTGCATCACTTTCATTAACATATAATTCAGAATGATTTGTACCTAGATGCTTTGCAACCATTGAAGCATGCTCAGCTTCATTAAAATCTACATTGTTAAAACCAATAGAAAAAGTATTAACCTTTTGACCAGATTGAGATTGCATTAAAGCTACAATCAAGCTTGAATCCACTCCGCCAGACAAAAAAGCTCCCAACGGAACATCTGACTCCATTTGTGAAGATACAGCTTTAGATAAGATTAATTCTAATTGATTAACTGCATCCTCAAAATTTCCTGAGAAGGCTGAAGAACTTGATTTAATAATCTCTTCCTCAGTTGACCAATAAGTACTTTTTACAATTTTCTTAGAGTCTGCATTAAATTGAATTATGGTTCCAGGTTCTAGCTTAAAAATATCTTCATATATTGAATATGGAGAAGGAATTGAATTAAATCGTAAAAACAAAGCTAATGCATTTCGATCAATTGAGTTATTAAATTTTGGAAACTTTTTGATTGCTTTTAACTCTGAAGCGAAAACAAATTGATTATCGACCCACCCATAATAAAGAGGTTTCTCACCCATTCTATCTCTTGATAAATAAAGATTTCTATTTCTTTTATCCCATAGGGCAATTGAAAACATGCCCTTTGTTTTATTTAATGTGGTTTCTAATCCCCATTGCTCAATCGCCTCTAAAAGTGTTTCTGTATCTGAGTGTCCTGTCCATTTTCTTTCATGTAGACTGTTCAATTCCATTCGAATTTCATTATGATTATAAATTTCACCGTTAAATATCATCACAAAATTACTAGAAACTGAATGCATAGGTTGATGCCCAGCTGAGCTTAAATCAATTATAGATAATCTCGCATGTCCAAGACCTATATTTGAATCAACCCATATACCTGTATTATCTGGACCACGATGATCAATCGCATTTACCATCTCTTTTAAACAAATCTCTGGGTATTTAGTTTGCCCAACAAAGCCAACAACGCCACACATAAGTTATACTTTTCCCAAATAGTAATCTTTATTACTCATAGCCAGATGGATTATTTTGTTGCCAACGCCAAGCATCTTCACAAATCTTATTTTCGTCATACTTTGGCTTCCAACCTAAAATTTTTTCTGCAAAAGTAGTATCAGTATATGAAGCTGGAATATCTCCTGGCCTTCTATCAACAATTTCATAAGGTATTTTCTTAGATGATGCTTTTTCAAATGCTTTGATCATGTCAATAACAGATTGGCCTCTACCCGAACCAAGATTTAAAGTTAAAATTTGAGATTTTTTCCTTAATGCCTCAAGCGCCATCAAGTGACCTTTGGCTAAATCTACAACATGTATGTAATCCCGAACGCCAGTTCCATCATGAGTTTTATAATCATCGCCAAAGATTTTTAATTTATCAAATTTACCAACTGCTACTTGCGATATATACGGTAGTAAATTATTTGGGATTCCATTAGGATCTTCTCCAATTAATCCACTCTCGTGAGCTCCTGCGGGATTAAAATATCTAAGAATTCCGATATGCCACGAATCACTCTCTAAAAATATATCTCTAAGATACGTTTCAACCATTAACTTTGATCTTCCATATGGATTTTTAGGAGATAATGGAAAATCTTCTTTAATTGGTATTGCATTTGGCTCACCATAAACTGTTGCAGATGAGCTAAATACTAAAGTTTTACAACCAAATTTTTTCATTAACTCAGCCAAGATAAATGATCCATATACATTTACATTGTAGTATTCCATCGGCTTTTTAACTGATTCACCAACGGCTTTTAGACCTGCAAAATGAATAACTCCATCAAAACAATTTTCTTCAAAAACTTTGTTAAGTGCTTTTTTGTCACGAATATCTAGCTCATAGAAAGTTATTTTTTTACCTGTAATTTTTTCAACACGTTTTAGAGATTGTGCAGACGAATTTTCAAGATTATCTATTACAACAACGTTATAACCAGCTTGAAGGAGCTCAATACAAGTATGTGAACCTATGTAACCTGCTCCGCCTGTTACTAAAATATTCATCTTCTTAATCTCATTTTTATTTTGAAATATTTGTTCAAATTCTTTTTGATTTATTTAAGATTAAGTGATCGTACTTTAAATATAATTCATAAGCTATTCCAATAACTATAATCATAATAAAAGGAAATTTATATCTAACAGCTGTTCCAAAATTATAGATTACTAATCCATAAATACTAAAAGCAGCTAATAAATATACAAACCATTTTAATGCAACGCTTTTATCAACCTTATAAGCCTTGAGAAAAATAAAAATTAAAAAGAGTAATATTAAAAAATTCTCAAAGCTTTGAATAATCTGCAAAAAGCTATCTGCCTCCCAGGGCAATGGTTTCATTAAAAAATATGGTGCCGATTGAAGAGCTGCAACTGTAAATTCCCCAAAAGTTTTTATTTGAACATATGAGCTAGAACGGCCACCATCCTCTATAAATAATGCATACCTGTAATAGTCAACATACTCAATTATTGTCAAAATAAAAGGCACTAATACGGCAAGTATCATCACTAGAAGTATATATCTATATTTATAAATCAATGAGCCCTTAGTAAAATATGAGTGGATTACAAAATAGGTTATTACCAAAAAGAAATTCTGAAACTTGATAATTGCCAGCGGTAGTGAAACTAATAATGCCATCAACATTCTTTTTTCTATATAAAAAATAACTGCAAAAATCATAAATACTAAGACTAATGTATCTCTTAGAGCCAAAGAGCTATAGAGTAAAAAGCTTGGATAGAAAAGTATTAATAAGAGTGGCCAACCTCTGAGATTTTTAGATGAATATAACCAAATTATTAATATTGTCGCAATTAATCTATTAAAAAATCCAAGGCTTTTGATTGTCTCAATATATGGTAAAGGTATAGTCGCAAGAAGCCAGTTAGAAACGTTTACTTTTAAGTTGCTGTTGCCAATAGGTTCAAAATTAAAATCTCGTAATCTTTGTGTAGCCTCATAATACTGAAATTGATCTGGCATATAAGTTGCCGGAAAAAGAACATCATTAAGAAAAAAGGGAGTGAAGGAAAATAAAATTAAAAAAAATGATAACCATAGTGGAACTAAGCCAATACGAAAAGATACAGATACAACGATAATTATTGCAAGTAAATTTGGAATATCATAAAAAAACATAGGCTTAAAAAAAATTTTGTTTCATATATATTGAATTCTTAATTAACTTCATCTGCCCACAATTTCAGATATTTATCAGTCATCATTTCAAGACTAAAATTATTTATGACTCTATGACGACAGTCCTTCTCTCTTTGCATCCATAATTTTTGATTGGATTGTTTTTCTTCTACTGCTTTACTAATTGCTTTTGCTAAGACATTACTGTCATTTGGTGGAATAACCCATCCTGTATTACCAACTATTAAAGCTGAATCTCCAATATTTGTTGTTACACAAGGTGTACCGCATGACATTGCCTCGTTAAGAACATTTGGAAATGCCTCTCCATAGGATGAACACAGTACAAGTAAATCAATACTATTCATGAATGAAGGAATGTCACTCCTTTCACCAACTAAATGTATGCGATGATTTAGCTTATATTCGTCAATTAAATTAACTAATTCTTTATTATTATTATCTATGTTTGATCCCACGAGGACTGCATTAACATTCTTCAGATTTTGATTTAATAAAGTCAATGATTTTATTAAATTTCCTAGGTCTTTCATGGGGTGATATCTTCCCACGTAACCTAAAAGCGTAGAATCATTAGAAATGCCTAATTCATTACGCAACGTTTGATCTATAGATTTTTTGGGACTAAAATATTTGACGTTATAACCATTTTGTATAACCTCTCCCTTAGTCTTTTTGAAACCGATAGCTTCTTGATCTTCTCTTGATTTCTCAGCACAGTAAATAATTTTTGTAGGAATAATATTTGAAAAAAAAGCGTTTATTTTTGTAATCAGAAGGCTAATTGGTTTAGTTTTGCTGTTAGATAATGTGGTTTGGTGGATGCCCCAAAAAATTTTTTCAATTCCAATAATTTTGGCAGCTAATCCACCAATAATATTAGAATGAATCATCCAAGTCTGAACAACATCTGGCATTATTTGCCTGATTAATTTAATTAACCTTAAAAAAGCTAAAAAATTTAGTCTTTTATAGGAAAAATTTAATGAATGTACCTCGATACCAATTTCTTTAAGCAATGGCCCATATTTACCTTCATCTAATAAAGAAATAACTATGTGATTATTTT
>TARA_B100000963_G_scaffold140896_1_pt1 | contig 13512 bp, 11 predicted proteins | sample TARA_B100000963 | Tara Oceans TARA_B100000963 (sample SAMEA2622097) | marine metagenome | biome: marine biome (ENVO:00000447); feature: surface water layer (ENVO:00002042); material: "saline water (ENVO:00002010), including plankton (ENVO:xxxxxxxx)" | depth 5 m | reverse complement strand
GTTGCGCCCGAGCCCAGAAGATTTTAAATTAACTGAACGGGTTATAGGGTTAGCACACATGCTAGGCATATGTGTATTAGACCATTTGATTATGGGCCCTAGTACATATTACAGTTTTGCAGAGGAAGGAGAGTTAGCTTAACCAACGCGTGATTAATCGAATAAGCCTTTGGGTCCATTTCGTATAGGGAGGATATGTAAGGCTTGCTGAGCTTAATGGGCTACGCTGTTCAAAAACACTTCGTTCATTACTAAAATCAAGGAAGCCGTGTTGCCCATGGCTTTTTCCTATGCCAGAGGCATTCATTCCCCCAAAAGGCAGGTTGGGGTTTGCAATATGAAGCACCGTGTCATTGATACAAACGCCCCCTGAGGGACAGCGTTCAAGGATGTAGTTAATGGTTTTCTTTTGCCTGCTAAAGATATAAAGCCCAAGCGGTCGTGGTCTCTGCTGAAGTTCGGTTACAAGTTCTTCCAAGGAATCATATATAATTATAGGCATAATGGGTCCAAAAATCTCCTCAGCGAGCAAGGCGGTATTTGATAAATTACCCATCACAATCGTGGGTTCCATCCGTAAAGACTTTTTATCCGCTGCTCCACCATAAGCAATTTTAGCTCCGGCATCTTTGGCCTCTTGTAAAAAATCTTGTTGCCGATCAAAGTGTCGTTCGTGGATTAAACTGCAATAATGGTTAGATTGAATGGCGTCATTGTTGTAGGCATTTGCAAGGTAGTCCTTGAGTGCTTTGACTAGGGTATCTGTATGGTGTCTGTGCACATAAATTAAATCAGGCGCAAGGCATGTTTGGCCGGCGCCTATCCACTTTCCCCAAGCAATACGCTGTGCGGCTAACCTTATGTTGGCGTCCTCGGCAATAATAGTGGGGGATTTGCCACCTAATTCCAGTGTAACACTACTCAGGCTTTCTGCAGCAGCTTTCATGACGACCTTTCCAATTGGAGTACTACCTGTAAAGTGGATGTGATTCCAGGGTTTTTGGAGCAAATGTTGAGCAATATGATGGTCGCCATACACCATACAAACCTCTTCGGTTGAAAAAACAGAGAGCAGAACTTTTTCCATTGCCTTGGCTGTTTTGTCCACGTATTCAGAGGGCTTAATAACCACGCGATTCCCTGCAGCCACGGCACTTATTACCGCAGCCATAGTTAGCCAAATAGGGTAGTTCCAGGGTGTAATAATTAGGCAATGTCCTTTGGGTTCAATGCGCACAATGTTTCGGCTTCCTAGAAGACTAAGTGGGGTGGGAACTAATCGCTCATCCATCCAGCGACGAAGGTTCCGAAGGGCAAATTTGAGCTCAGCAACTGTCGGGTGAAACTCAACGACCTCTGTCTCTAACGTTGGCTTACCCAAGTCATCTAGTAGTGCGTTTAGCAGTTCGTCGCGATGGATAAACAAGGCAGAAAGTAAGTTCTTTAATTTTTGTCGCCGCTCTTTATAACTTGGTGCAACACCGCTGCAGGCAAGAGAAGCTTGAGCGTTGTAAAGCACATCAATCGAGGATACGTCTTGGTTTACACTGAGGTTCATAGAAAACGTTCGCAGACCAATAATATACTACCTATTGGTATAACGATCGTAAAGAAGTTGTTTTTTGCACGCGGTCAAGTGCTTCGGCAATGGGTACTCTTTCTTGTTGCATACTATCTCGTTCTCGAAGGGTTACTTGATTGTCTTGAAGGCTATCGTGATCAATGGTTAGACAATAGGGGCTTCCAAGGGCGTCTTGTCGACGGTAGCGCTTACCTATAGAATCTTTATCATCGTATTGACACATAACATCAAGTTGGGCCTCTTGAAAAATTTTCTTAGCGATTTCGGGAAGGCCATCCTTTTTTACAAGGGGCAATATGGCAAGGTGATTAGGTGCCAATGCCGGGGGCAGGCTTAGGACTCTCCGCGGCTGTCCGCTATCTAAAATCTCTTCTTTAAGACTTGCACACATAACGGCAAGAAAGAGCCGATCAAGTCCAATAGAAGTTTCAATAACATTGGGTGTGAAATGACTATTACTTACAGGATCAAATACTTGTAGTTTTTTCCCGCTCAAGGCTTCATGTTGTTTTAAGTCGAAGTCCGTTCGAGAATGAATCCCCTCCAATTCTTTAAAACCAAACGGAAATCTAAATTCAATATCTAACGCGGCATCAGCATAATGCGCTGTTTTGATATGATCATGAAATCGGTAATTGTCCTCTCCAAGCCCAAGGCGGTGATGCCATTTAAGGCGCTCCTCTTTCCAAAAGGCGTAATGTTCTGGACTAGAACCAGGTGGCACAAAAAACTGCATCTCCATCTGTTCAAATTCACGCATTCTAAAGATGAATTGTCGTGCTACAATCTCATTTCTAAAAGCTTTACCCGTTTGGGCTATACCAAATGGAATCTTCTGGCGGGTGGAATTAATGGTGTTGAGGAAGTTGACAAAAATTCCTTGGGCCGTCTCAGGCCGAAGGTAGAGTTTAGATTCTTCTCCAGATATGTTTCCAAGTTGAGTGTGAAACATCAAGTTAAATCGACGAACCTCTGTCCAATTTTTACTTCCCGAAACAGGACAGGATAAGCCAAGATCGTTGATTAGGGCAGTAAAATGACCTAGGTCCTCTTGCTCTAGTGCATCTTTTAATCGTTGGGTAACGTCCTCAATCTCTTTTGCTCTTCGGAGTGTGTTGCCGTTTGTGGCGCGGAACTCCGCCTCGTCAAAGGCATCACCAAATCGCTTTTTGGCCTTATCTACATCTTTTTGAATTTTACCCTCAATTTTAGCAATGTATTCTTCAACAAGGACATCAGCGCGGTATCTCTTTTTGGAATCCTTGTTATCAATTAATGGATCATTAAAAGCATCTACGTGACCAGAGGCCTTCCATGTTTTAGGGTGCATAAAGATGGCCGCATCAAGACCAACAATATTATCATGTCTTTGCACCATATCTTTCCACCAATAATTGCGCAAGGCATTTTTCAGCAAAACCCCATTGGGCCCGTAGTCATAGACGGCGCTAAGCCCATCGTATATATCGCTAGACCCAAAGACAAAGCCATATTCTTTACAATGAGATATTACGAGTTGAAAATGGTCTGAGGAGCGCGTTGTTTGTTGTGCCATGATTAAACTTGAGCTAAAGGTAACGAAGCTTAACTTTTCTATAAAAGAAAGCTCTACTTTTCGCGTTACCTTTAGACAACGGATTGTCAACCTATGATACAATTAGATCAGGTTTCAAAAATTTACGGAGCACAACATGCAGTGGATGCCCTGAGTCTTCAGGTTGGCAAAGGAGAGATTGTGGGCTTCCTTGGACCTAATGGCGCTGGAAAATCTACGACGATGCGTATGATTATGGGCTTTATTCGCCCAAGCAAGGGAAGCATCAAGGTTAATGGCTTAGAGGTTCAATCCAATAGACAAGCTATCCGACAACAAACTGGTTATTTGCCCGAAGGCAACCCCTTGTACTGCGACTTGTATGTGCGAGAGTTTTTGCGTTTTGCTGCCTCAATAACGGGTGTAGGTAACACTCGTCAGCGTATTGAAGAAACGATACACCTTGTCGGACTTCAGCGAGAAGCGCATAAAAAGATAGGACAGCTTTCCAAGGGTTATAAGCAACGAGTGGGTCTTGCCCATGCATTAATTCACGACCCAGACCTTTTGATTTTAGATGAACCGCATTCGGGGCTGGATCCCAACCAGTTGGTTGAAATTCGATCTAGGCTCCGTGAAATCGCAGCCAATAAAGCCATTATATTGTCTACCCACCTCATGCAAGAGGTTCAGGCGCTATGTGATCGTGTAATTATCATTAACCAAGGGAAATTAGTGGCTGACAAAAAATTATTGGAATTGCATGAATTGCACGGACCAAACTTGGAGGAAGCGTTCGCATACTATACTTCATTAAATGCCAACACCTCGAAATGATATCGATTTACAAAAAAGAATTTATCCAGTTTTTTGGACAAATTATTGGCTATGCTTCAATAGCCCTTTTTGTCCTGCTTACGGGGCTTTATGTCTGGGTTTTTCCATCTCATAGTATTTTGGAAAGAACCATCTTATCCCTTGACCCCTTTTTTACTTGGGCCCCAATTTTTCTGATATTGGTTGTCAGTGCAGCGACTATGCGGCAGTTTGCTGAAGAATCGGCGGAAGGGACCCTGGAATTGCTGGTAACAAAGCCTTTGTCCTCTATACAGATTGTGTTGGGAAAGTACTTTGCGGCTATTAGTATTGTGGCCATTACGCTTATGCTTACGGCGGCCACTTATATACCTTCTGTTCAAGCCCTTGCTTTAGATAATGTGTTTTTGGATTATGGATCTATACTTGGAGCCTATCTTGGCTTAATGCTGCTAGGAATGACCTTTTCTGCGGTAGGTCTCTTTACATCGATTTTGTTGCGTAGCCAAGTTGTTGCTTTTTTACTTTCAGCTTCGATAAATGCTATGGGTTATTTGGGTTTTGAATTAATCTCTGAAAAGAAACAATTTGCCGGATATTGGGATTTTGTGATCAATGGCATGGGATTTAAGGCCCATTATGAGAGCATAAGTCTTGGACTATTAGATTTTGCAGACGTTGCCTATTTTATGGCAATCATTGTAACCTTCTTGTCCCTTGCTATATTGATTATTGGAAGGTGGCCAAATCTAAAGAAACCATGAATAAGGTGTTAAAACATTGGTCTTTTTTGCCGACTGCCTTGGTTCTATTTTTTTGGGTGGCCTTTATGCTTCTTTCTCGTTATCCAATACGCGTAGATCTCACTTCAGACCACAGATTTACATTAAGTGATAAGACTAGCCGTCTTTTGACATCCCTAGACGCTCCCTTAGAAATTCGAATCTATCTTGGCGAGAATCGCAAAGAGGTGCCTTTGCCTTCAGCCTACAGACAGCTAAATAGCGAGGTAGACATATTGATGGACAATTTTCGCAAGCATACACCTCAAGCAGTTATAGTCAATCAAGTTAATCTTGAAGAGTCATTACCCGAGAAAGAGGCACTAAATGCTGCTAGGAAGTTTCCCATACTCCACAGCACAGAACGCGGCGCGGAGCGTGTCATAAGCCAAGTGTATCCATATGCTGCAATCGGCTACAAAGGCCAACAAGTCGTAATTGATTTGACCTCTTCGCAGGCAGTCTCTAACGATGAAGATGTAGCCGGTTCACTAGCTAACATGGAGCACCGTTTTTATCAGGGTATTGCGAAACTTCTTAGATCGAGTATTCCAAGAATAGCCATTGCTTCGGGACATGGTGAATTGAGCTCAGGCGATGGGAATACGGATTTAGATGATTTGGGCGACCTTTTGGGTGCAGATGCGTTCTTTGCTCTAGATACCCTGTTAATCGATAATAACAAACCAACCGCCATTCCGGAATCAATAGACCTTTTGATTATTGCCCAGCCCAAAAGCCCAACGTTTTCAGATATCGCGCTGAAAAGCATCGATGACTTTGTCATGAATGGAGGGAATTTAATGATGTTTTTAGACCCTTGTTTCTTACAACCCGAAAACAGGTTTAAAGAATTCGTTGTGGGAATAGAGCTTGGCATAGAGCCGCTCTTGTCATCTTACGGACTCCGTTTAAATAAGCACTTGGTTCAGAACTTTACTTGTGTTCGCCAGGAATTGCCAACCGGCGGAAGTTTAGATGGTCTTTCTTTGGAGCAGACGCGCCAACCGGAAGTCAAGGAACTTCTGTGGCCTTTCTTTGGCCTCTTTGATGCCGAGCCAAACCATCCCACGGGTCAGTTAGATGCACCTATATTGGGTAGATATGCAAGCACGTTTGATATAAAGCACCGAAGAACGGGCATAGAATACACTCCACTGCTTACAACCTCCCCATATGTCAATTATTTTCCGGAATGGAATACCATTTCACTAGCGGAATATGCTCGTGATAGCTTTGCGCTATCTTCTTTCAAAGGGGAACAGGGAGTAGTTGGTTACTTATTGGAAGGTGAAATCCCCTCCCATTATGATATGATGACTAAACTTAATGGAGTCTATAGAACTTCCTCCTCAAAAGTGATGATTTTTGCCGATGGCGATATGGTTCGGGGTGGATTAGGAGAAATGGGCCTTAACAGCACAAGTGAAGGACAGGTGCGATATGGTAATAGAGATTTCCTTAGAAACTGCGTGGAATATATCCTTGGAGAGGAAGACATGATAATCCAAGAGAGCACATTAAGAAAGGATGTTTATATGGATACGGAGCGCCTGAGCAGAACGCGCAGTAAGTGGTTATGGATAAACTTCTTAACACCTCTCCTTTCTTTACTGTGTATGGGCGGAATAGTGTATTATATTCGAAAACAACGCGCCTTATGAAAAAAATGATGTGCATAAATGGGTTTCGCCTAAGCAGATTGTGGGCGCTGATTCTTTTTCTTTTGGCATGTCGTCCAAATCTTGAGGATACCTCCCAATCATCTCCGGCATATCTTTTTTATGACTCAGGGATTGTTGTACAGGGCATTTCCATTAAGTCAACATCGGGCGACGAGGTTGATTTTATCCTTAAGGAGTCTTCATGGGTCAACAAGGACAACCAAGCCATGAATGCTTCTTTTGCCGATGAAATGCTTGACGCATTGCACAGCGCGTCCTTTGAATTGGTTAAGGAAAGTCAAGAACTTACAGCGCGCCAGGCGCTCAGAGATAAAGGCTTGCAAGTCACTGTTGATTGGGCCGATGGAACAAAAAAGACATTCTACTTGGTGACAGCCTTTGACCCTTCTAAAACCTTTGTTTGCTTTGCTTCGGATAGTGCCATGGAAGGCGCCTTGCATCAAGCATGGGTGTCTGATAAAAAAAAGAATATAACGCGGGATTTTACTAGTGCATTTGACCCGAGCATGGCAGAATTTGGAGCGGAATCTATGCGAGACCGAAGCATTTTATCCATGGACAAACCTCTTGAAAAAATTCAATCGATTAACGTGGTGTTTTACGACACGCTTGGCAGGCCCAATAATGAAGGCTATATCCTTGATTGGGCTGGAAGAACAATTCATACAATTGACGGAGATTATTCGGTTGATACACTCAGAGCTCGAAGCTATATTAGAGATTTTGCAAGCATTCAAGTTCAGCGCTATAATACAGCGTATGAAGCACAGGAAAGCGTGCGGGATAACGACAAACTAGTCTCTTTATTTGTCCACAGTTTGGAAGGCGGCAAGTGGGTTCTTCACGTTTACAGGATGCCTTGTACATCATCTTTGGGCTGTCCCGAAGGAGAGTATGTTAGCGATCAATTCTTTGGGGAAGTAGAGGGTCAGCCTTCATGGTTTGAACTACAGGACTTTGCCTTTATGCAGCCTATGGTAAAGCCATTATCATTCTTTTTGCCTTCAGATAAAAAATAAGCGGCAAGGTCTAATCTGAAATACTATCTTTAAATAAATCATTGTTATGCGTTTTGTCGTTTCGACCACCCTACTTCAGCAAAAGCTTCAACGAATTCAAGGAGTGGTAAGCACTAATACAGTACTTCCCATTTTAGAAGACTTTCATTTTGATATTCAACAAGGCACGTTAACTGTTCGAGCAACAGATCTCGAAACCTCTATACGCACCTCGTTAAAAGTCGAGGCTTCGGAGAATGGCAGTGTTGCTATTCCCGCAAAAATTTTGCTCGATACCTTAAAGACTCTACCTGAACAGCCCATAACGATTTCTTTTGATGAAGAAACCTTTGGTGTGGAAATCCACTCGGAAAATGGTAAATACAAGCTTGCCGGTGAGAACCCAGAGGAATTTCCTGCGCTTCCAGTCTTAGAAGATCCATTCTCAATGGATGTTCCATCTGATTCATTAATTCGGGGGATTCATCATACACTCTTTGCTGCAAGCAACGATGAGTTGCGTCCAGCTATGACGGGTGTTTTCTTTCAGTGTGATATGGATGGCCTAATTATGGTAAGCACAGATGCCAGCAAATTGGTGAAGTATAAGAACACAAATGTTAGCAGTAACCAAACCACTTCGTTTATTGTTCCTAAAAAGGCGCTTTCCTTGCTTAAAGGAAGCCTTCCTGCAGAGAGTGTTTCTGTAAAAGTTGAGCAGACGGCCAACAACGTATTCTTTCACTTTGGTGACACATCATTAATGTGTCGCTTGGTTGATGCTAAGTTTCCAGACTACAATGCAGTGATTCCGATGCAAAACGATAATCGCCTGAGTCTTGATCGTATCACCTTTCAGAACATGTTAAAGCGTGTATCTCTCTTCTCCAATCGCACTACATTCCAGGTGGTACTAAACGTTCAGGCGGGACAACTTAAGGTAAGTACGCAAGATTTGGACTTTGCCAATGAGGCTTACGAAAGCGTCCCAGCAGAATTTGAGGGAAGCGATTTGGAGATAGGTTTCAACGCTCGGTTCTTAATCGAAATGTTGGGTGTACTTGAAGGAAAGGAAGTAGAGTTAAAGCTTTCCTCACCCAGCAGTGCAGGACTTCTATTACCGAAAAACCAGGATTCGGGTGAGGAAATCACAATGTTGGTTATGCCGGTGATGATCAGCTAATTTCAGACCAGGACCATTTCGGTTTAAGTTCATACAAATGGCTTCGAAGTACGAGGTTTTCCTTCTTCTCAAGCATACTGTCTTTATCGAGTATTGCCTTTACCCATTCGGCGGCAGAGTGCACAATATTCGTATCGTTAGCGAGGTCAATAGCTTTAAAGTCAAGTAGGCCACTTTGTTTTGTCCCAGCAATATCTCCAGGTCCTCGGATTAGAAGGTCTTCTTGTGCAATGCGAAAACCATCTTGACTTGCGGTCATAATTTGCATTCTGCGTTGAGCCACCTCGGAAATCTCATTAGATGTTAATAATATACAGTAGGATTTTGCACTGCCACGTCCAATTCTTCCGCGCAATTGGTGTAACTGAGAAAGACCAAAACGCTCGGCATTTTCAATAATCATAACCGTGGCATTGGGAACGTTAACGCCGACTTCTATAACTGTGGTGGCTACAAGAATTTGGCTTTCGTTCGAGGCGAATCGCTTCATCTCAAAATCTTTATCCTTGGGTGGCATGCGCCCATGCACTATACCAAGTTGATATTGTGGATTTGGAAAGTATCGCTCTAAGCTCTCATAACCATCTTGTAAATCTTTGAGGTCAAGTTTTTGGGATTCTTCGATAAGCGGGTATACGACATACACTTGATGTCCTTGATCAACCTGGTCTTTTATAAAGCCAAAAACTTTTAATCGTGAGCTGTCTTTTTCCCAGGTGGTATTAATGGGGTGACGGCCCGGCGGCAATTCATCAATCACCGAAACATCTAGATCTCCATATAGGGTCATGGCAAGGGTCCGCGGAATAGGGGTGGCAGTCATAACAAGGATATGGGGCGGTTGAGTATTCTTGGCCCAAAGTTTGGCGCGCTGAGCAACTCCGAATCTGTGCTGCTCATCGATAATGGCCAAGCCAAGCGATTCAAATTGAACACGATCTTCCAACAATGCGTGCGTCCCAATCAACAGGTCAATCTGTCCGGATGTAGTCCCCAACAAAAGGGTTTTACGCTCTGAGGCAGGAGTAGACCCAGTAAGCAAGGCACAGCGAAGTCCAAGTTTGCGACAAAAGGGTTGTAGGCCTTCGAAATGCTGTTGACTCAAAATTTCGGTAGGCGCCATTAAGCATACTTGGTAACCATTGTCAATGGCAAGAAGGGCTGCAAAAAAAGCTACAATGGTTTTTCCACTTCCCACATCGCCCTGGAGTAATCGATTCATTTGACGTCCGGAAGCCGTATCCTCACGAATGGTTTTAATTACTCGTTTTTGTGCTTCGGTAAGAGAAAAGGGAAGAATCTTTTGGTAGAAGGTGTTGATGTTCTCACCGATAGATGAAAATATCACGTCAGAAGACTTTTTACCTACTTGTCTTTTTGCAATTTCCTGCTGAAGCTTAAACCAGAAGATTTCTTCAAACTTAAAATATTGTAAGGCTAAGTGGGCCTCCTCAAAACTTGCTGGTTTGTGAATGCTTTGCAATGCTTCAAGCCTGCTTTTGGGCCCAAAGTGTTGCATTAGATAATTAGGCAAATACTCTTTGAATTCTTGTGCGTCGGCTTCTTTAAGCACTTGTCCAATGAGCTTTCCCATTCCATTGCTATCTAAACCTGATTTCTTTAGTCTTTCGCTGCTGGGGTATACGGCAACCAGGCCCGTGTCTTTTTTAAGTGAGGCATTTGTAACGATCTCTGGATGAGCTATCGTGAGCTTTCCTTTGTGCGCTTGTAGCTTACCCATAATAGCAATTGATTGACCTAAGGCAAACTTCTTGATCATCCACTGAGCGTGTTTAAAATAGACCAGGTCTAAAAACACACCAGACTGGCTAAGGCGAACCCTCAGCCGTTGTCTGCGAGGGTGTCCTTCAAGTTTAGCGTCTAAGACCTTCCCTGAAATGCCAATGGTTTGGCCGATGTATTGATTTAAGGTTTTCCAATCCTCTGGGCTTTCCCGCTTTTCATAGCGAAAAGGAAAACAGTAAATGAGGTCTTGAATGGACCGAATATTAAAATCGCTCTCTAAAGCAGAAAGGGCAGGTTTTTTACAAAAACGCGAAAGAGACATTGAGTTAGGCGTTTAATGAAAAGTCACAGAGGAAATGAAATAGTCTATATCCTTTTGAATAAATGAGATGTAAGGAGACAAGGAATCAGAGCTTTGCCCTGCTGAGTTAAAGATTAATGAACCCAATAAACAGTGTTGTCCAAGGGTGTCGGCAATGAAAAATATCTCGGGCTCACCAGCCTCAGCGTAGCTGTAGTGCTCATAATAATATCCCTGAGGCGTGCTGCCTTGTTGTTGTTCTTCTACTTGTGCCCGGCGATTATTAGTATTTACAAAACTGCTCATGATGAAGTCGCTTTTGATGTGATCGGACACCCCATCAAAATTTAAACTCTTATAAGTAAAATTAAGGGTTGCATCGAACGATGGATAGTACAAATCAAACCAATAATCTGTGCAACAGGGAAGAAGGTTTGTTGAATCACAACAGGAGTCTAGCGCAGGATGGGTTTTAGTCGTGAGCTTGGCATATTCACTCGCTTCGTAGGAAAGGGGCGCGCCCTTTTCCTTGATATTTGTATAGGCAGCCTCTGGCAATTCAACTCGAGTAAAAAGTTTGGGCAAACGTTTAATGCGAACAGGTGGCTCGGTATGAAAGCATCCCAGACAAGTTAACCATATAAATGAGATAAGAGGTATTTTTTTGTATGCCATAAACAATCAATCAAAAAGAGTCAAATGAACACGTTTGATACGATAACGGTCAAGAGATAAAATACGCAATTTAAATGCCTCCTTAATGACCTCATCCCCACGTTGGGGTATTTCTCCTAATTCTTCTAAGACTAGTCCACCTAAGGTATCTGCTCCCCCGCCCAGCTCCAACAGATAGGATTCTTCCAATGGCACAATTTTCGCCACATCACTGAGGGTGGTTTTAGCCTCGAAAACATAATTTTTTTCATCAATTCGCTGAAAGACAATACTGCTGTTTTCTACATCATCTCTGAATTCACCAAAAACTTCCTCTAGGATATCTTGAAGCGTAACTAAGCCTTCTGTTCCCCCATACTCGTCAATGACTATAATCATGTGCTTACGCTCACGCTGCATACTTCTAAGGGCATCATCAATTCTCTGATTCTCTGGAAGAAATAAGGCTTTCTGCAGGAGGCTGTGCCATTCTTCAGGAGGGTTTTGGTCCTTCATTTTGGCAAAAAAATCTTTGGCATATAACATGCCCTTGATTTGGTCAGGGGAGCCTTCATAAACAGGTAGCCTAGAATATTTATGCTTGAGGAGGGTGTTGAGCACTTCTTGACTGGTTAGCGTCCAATCTAAACCCACCATGTCAAGCCTTGGTGTCATGGTGTTTTTTACAGATAGGGCTCCTAGATTGACAATGCCTTTGAGCATAGACACATCTGACTGGTGCTCACCAATTGAATCTTTGGATAGCTCAATGGCACGTTCGATCTCGTCTAGATTTATCGACGCGTTATCCGATATCATTCGTTTCTCTAACCAAATACCACTTTTTGATAGCACGACAACAAGGGGCCAAAACAGCACACGAGCAACGGCAAGAAATCGACAAGATGCCCTTGCAAAGGCTAGATTTCTGTGGTGTGCCAGGCTTTTTGGACTTACCTCTCCAAGGAGCACAAGCAAACTGGTGATGCCTAATGTGATTAGGGCAAACTCTATTAAAGCATGATTTGGAACCCCCCATGATTCCCCAGAAATAGGCATTTGCTGGATTTGTGATTGGATCAGACGACTAGCAAGAATTACAAGGAGTACATTAATTACTGAATTGGAGATAAGAATAGTAGATAAAAGTTCCCGTGGGTTTTTGAGAAGCTTAGCAATAAGACGGTCGGTTTTGTGATTACTTTCATTGAGCGTGTCGAGGTCGGTTGGTTTAATAGAAAATAAAGCCACTTCTGACCCAGACACCAAGGCGGACATAAACAACAATACACAACAGACTACAATGGGAAGAATACCATAATAATCGTAAGGTGCAGCAGCTAAAAGATCAAGTATTATATCACCAACAAAGAAAGAAGGGGATAATTCTGGGTCAGAATCCAAAGGTTAGCATTTAGTTAAAAAAAGCATCAAAAGGGCAGGTCGTCGTCAACCTGTGGTGTATTTGATACGGTGCTGTCTGTGACGGGTGGACCTCCCTGAGAAGAATTACCTGACATTCCAGCGTTACTTTGTGGCGCCATAGAGGAGGCTGTATCTTGCGATCGCTCAAGCATCTGCAATTGGTCAACATGAACTTCTGTGGTATAGCGTTTATTGCCCTCCTTGTCATCCCATGCCCTTGTTTTGAGTTTTCCTTCAAGGTAAATGAGTTTCCCTTTTTGTAGGTATTTTTCGGCAACGCCAACAAGGCCAGGCCGCCAAATGGTAATATTGTGCCATTCGGTTTGATCAACACGGTTTCCTTGACGATCTTTATATGATTCGTTGGTGGCTAGGGTGAAATTACAAACAGAGCTTGTATCAGAGAGGTGTCTAACCTCTGGATCTTTGCCCAATCGACCAACTAAGACAACTTTATTTACCATGTATTAAAACTAATGGTTTTGTTTAATATTACAAGACGGGTTAATAAAGATTATGGAACAAATACTAGTGCTGAGTACAGGGGGAACTTTTGATAAAACGTATGACCTACTCACAGGGCATTTACATTTTAAAAAGTCATTTGTCCCAAGTATTTTAACATTGGGTCGCTCAACGCTAGATACTGAAGCTCAGACGATCTTTCTAAAGGACAGTTTGGATATTGTGGCCAAAGACAGAGAGTCTATTGTTAAAGCTATAGAAAACGCATCCCATAATCGCGTGGTGATTACCCATGGAACGGACTCCATAGCAGAAACAGCCACCTTTTTGGAATCTTACAG
>TARA_B100000963_G_scaffold47380_1_pt1 | contig 13514 bp, 15 predicted proteins | sample TARA_B100000963 | Tara Oceans TARA_B100000963 (sample SAMEA2622097) | marine metagenome | biome: marine biome (ENVO:00000447); feature: surface water layer (ENVO:00002042); material: "saline water (ENVO:00002010), including plankton (ENVO:xxxxxxxx)" | depth 5 m | reverse complement strand
GCTACATCATACATTCTTTAAGCCCACTGTAAAGTGGGTTTTTTCTTTCCCAATGTGCTGATTTATATTTTGTTACGGATCACATCGGTAAACAATTAACGGTTTCTCTTTTTACCTTATTTCAAGCTACTTGTACTTTCTACAATATATATAAAAACACTGATTATTGGCTGTGTTTTACAGTAATTTGACAGTAAAAAATGCCAAAAAATTCATTATTAAAACCTTCATTTTAAGAGGGGGGATATAATTTTAATTTTGATTTTTTATACAGGGTTGACAGTTAACTAGCACATATCATAAAAAGTTTTAAAAGGTATCAGCCTGATCAGAAACATTTAATAGTATCTGTTTTAATATCCTTTTTTTTCTCTATGTGCTTAAGGTAAAACTCATTGACACAGTTTTCTTCATCAATTTCAGGTGTTCGGTGCTCTATTACGTCCTTCATTGGAGGCAAATTATCAAACCACTCGAAAAACTCGATTGACATGTCTTTCTCACTAATGGCTTTAGCATTTCCAAATTTATAGCTCCTAATTTCTCCACTGCTTAGCTTTGTTCTTGTGTAATTAAAAAAGTATTGAGTTGTGTCTGAAGTTTGGAATACTTCTAAACTGATAATTTTTCCGTTATTTAATTCATAGAACGAAAAGTAGAACTTGCATTCACCATCTTCGGATGACATAATGTGCCCGTAGTTTTTATACCTAATTACTTTCAAGCTTGTAAATTGCGTTAATTTTAAATTTCACCTATCCTTTAATCAATTTCGCTGACCTTGAAAACAGCTTTTCTTGAGGCATTAACTCCGGTTAATGTGTTTCCTTCACAAAAAGCATAATGAAAAACAAGTTCGTGATTTGAATCACCAAAATCCTCAATTTGTGAAAGAATTTCACCTTCTATTATTGACTTAAAGCTATCAATATCACCCTTATCAAACATGGTTGTTATGTCTTTATATTTATAAGCAATTTTAATTCCTTCGGGATATTTGTTAGTAAAGAGGCCGTCTTCATACACAAAATCAAACGATAAATCCTCATAACAAAAATCATCATCGGTGTCAAAATTTTCTAAGCTTTTTAATTTGTTTTTAATTTCTTTTGGGAAATGATGAGAATACAGGTATAAAATTGGGGTTTCTCCAGACTCTTCCAAATAAATATCGTCAACGCTGTAATCAAGGTCAATACATAGATTATTATTATCGTCTAAGAAAAATTCAGCATGACAGTTCAAGTGGGAAATATCAATCTTACTTAAAAAATCATGGCATTTCCTTTCCCAACTCAACCATAGATCACTTTCAAATGATGCTTCTAAGTCAAGCTTTTTTTTATTTGGGCCATAGCAGTTTACATATTCCCTAGGGTGTCCGTATCCGTATCTCCATCCAAAATGAACTTCTGACCTATTATTAAGTTTTTCTATTATTATATTTTTTAATTCAGTTTTGATAATTTGTTTTTTTGAAAATAATAAATCTTAGGCACATCCTATTCTTTTAGTTCAGCTATCTCAAGCCCCCTTAGGTAAATCAAGCTAACTCGAATCGATGAGTGTCCCATGGCTTTTTGTAGTTTGTGAATGGATGTGGTCTCCGCCTTGAATATTTACTTACTTAATCAAACATTTCCTCGATTTCACTTATTTTGAAAACACCTCTTTTTTGAATATTTCCATTTACACCTCTTAATGATAAATTGTCATGCTCACAATAAACATCTAAGGAAACGATTTCATCATTTGATCTTCCAAACTCTTTACCAACTTCAAGAAGTTTACTTTCAATCATAGACTCTAATTCCTTGATATTACCCTCGTCAAATAGATGGGTGATGTCTTCTTGGATGTAGTGTACTTCATGTATTTCAATTATTTCATCTTTATAAATAAAAGAGTAGGTTAATTCTTCATAGCATCTTTCCTCATCACAATCAAAATTTTTTAAAGTTGCTAACTTGTCATTAACTTCTTTAGAAAAATCATCTTGATTAAAGTATAAACTCAGGCTTACACCCTCATCACTAAAATAATCAAGATCATTGTGATAATACATTTCAACGCATAGACTATTGTCTATAATTTTAAATTCAGCAGAAAATGGATGCACTAAAAATTCATCATTCCATACAAGATAATTAATCCATTTATCCTCAATCCAAGTCATTAAATCATCATTTAATTTTTCGGATAAATCAGCTGTGTCAATTTTTCTTCCATAGTATTGGTCTGCTGAAAATTCAATTTTTAGGCCCTTATTTAGCCTTTGTTTAATTATATTTTTTAATTCTGTTTTGATAATTAGTTTTTTTTGAAATTAATAAATCTTAGGCATATCCTCTTCTTTTAGTTCAGCTATCTCAAGCCCCCTTAGGTAAATCAAGCTAACTCGAATCGAAGAGTGTCCCATGGCTTTTTGAAGTTTGTGAATGGATCCGAGATGTTTAAGGGATGTGTTTCACACATCTGCAGTATGTATATTAGTTATTCTCTTTTATAATCTAATAGATATCTTTACATTTAAGTATGCTTAAGCGTATAGTTGTTTTATTGTTATTTGTACAAATTTCCTTTGGGCAAACCAAAGAAGGTCTTGAACTATGTATTTTATATAAAAATTCTTTTAGTGCTTTTACCACAGAGAAAGAAGCTGAGAAATTAGGTAAGAGTTTCAATACTGTGAATGGGTATGTTCAGAATCGGCAGCAGCCAAGATTGGAAACTTTAAATGAAATTGCAAAAATTTTGGAAGTTGATATTAAAGAATTATTAAAATAAAATTATGGAAGTTCCCGCAGACATTAAAGACGGTAAAATAATAGATTACATTTCTGGAAACTATTTTATTGAAATGCTAATAACATTTGAGACTTATTATACTTTTTTAAAGAGAGTTCAATAGCTTCTTTGGAAATATCAGCATAATTATCTAAACCCTTTTCTCCCAAAATTGATACATAATTTAAAATCCTCATTTTTACTGAACTTTTTGAGGTTCCAATTTCTTTGGAAATGAATTCAATTAAATCGTTCCAATCTTTTGATTTGTAATATTTCATCACATATTCAATTGTAAACAAATCATCTTCTAATTTCCAATTTTTATTTTTCATTTTTTCCAATTATAGTTTTTCATTCTACTCTGAGAACCTTTCTTTCGTTTGGGTTGTTTCACTCTTTCATTTGAGTGGTTTCTTGCGTAGTAGTATTTATTATCCAACAACTCCATTTCCTTTCGTCTTTTCTCTTTTTTCATTTCCCAAACAAAAGACATGGAATAGATCAGGCATATAATTACGCCGATTAAAAAGATTATTATATTCATTTATAAGTGAGGTTTTTCATTTTGGGGTTATTCAGATTTTGATTTTGTATTGTCTATAACAGTTTCTGCAATCAACATTCCTTTATTAAAATTGAGAATTCTGTCCCTTGCAAAAATAGAGGCGTATCCTATATTGTTTTTTTGAAGCATATCTCCCTCTGGAATTCTAATATCTCCAGAGAACCAAACTGCAAAAACTTCTGTTGTGTTTGGAAATAGATAATTAAGGTCTAACTTTTTGTTATTTTTAATAAAACCAACCAAAGAAACAAGATAAAGCTTTTTATTTTTAATCTTCCAACTACCAATATAACCTCTTATTAAAGCAGTAGACTTAAAAATAAAACTTACATCATTTCTGGTTACTAAATAAGGTTTTAATGGTTCTGTTGCAATGGTTGTTTTTTTACCATTGTATGAAAGTATGTCTCCTGCTTGTTTGGTCATTATTTTATGTGTACAACTTTATAAGTTTTATTTATTTGTTAATCTCCTTTTTTTAGAAAAATCCATAAAATAATATATACCCAGAGAGCAGGGGTAAATACAGCAATTATTCTCCATATTATTGGTGGTGTCCCTGTGTATAGTCCAACGCCGTGACAAACTCCACCAATATATCCGCTATTTGGAAACCTTTCAAGTTTTTTCACAAACTCTAATTTATGAAAACAAAGTTAATCCAATAGATTTTCAAGAATTTTGTAGTATCTATTTGCAATAAATTCAGCTCCATCTTCATTATAATGCACATCATCAGCTAAAAAATTATCACCAAAACCTGTGAACATATCTATTGCAATAACTTGAGAATTTACAGTTGTTTTATTTTCTGCTATATCTAAAACTTCTTGTTGGATTTGATTCCAAAAATTTGTTAGTTCTGTAGTCATTATCTCTGAATGCCCAGGGGCCATTTGTTCAATTATTATAATACAGTTTGGGTTACTAGATTGTATAACATCTATTATTGAATTAATATTTGACACTGCTTCAGAATATGATAACTGTTCAAGTGCATCGTTACCCCCAGGTGAACTGAATAAAACAATATCAGGCGGCCCGATTTCTTCTAACCAATTATCAAGTCCATTTAATATTTCACCTGACGTCCAACCTCCTCTTCCTTCATGATCAATATCAAAATCAAGTCCATTAAAAGAAGGATAAAATGTTTCATCCGACCGAGTACCAATAAAATCAAAAGTCCAATTATGTTCAATTAAACTTTTCCAAAGATCATAACGAAAACTCTCATAATCTGGTCTAGAGCCTTCAACTCTAGATGCTCCTAGGGTCATTATTTTATTAATTGAGGTACTTATCGGTTTAGGACTATCCTCATCGTTTGAGCAACCAAGTAGGATCGATAAAATAGATAATGTGAGTAAAGTTTTTTTCATTTAATAAAATAATTAATTTTTCTTACGGTTAGCCATAATCACAATTATTTGATAGAATCAAAATTATTAAATGTTCTGTCAAAATTTAACCATATTTCGTACTCTTTAACAATAAAATTTTATAAATTAAATTCATCAATAAAACCCATTCGATTACATTATCAATTATGAACTTAAAACTTATATACGGAACTGATACTGGAAATACTGTTAACATTATAGATAATCATTTATTAATTGAGCTAGAAAAGGCGGGTTTTAATGTTAGTACTCTGTGTGTCAATCAGGTACAATCTTCTGACTGGCAGAATGATGATAAATTTATTTTAGGAGTCCCTACATGGTGTGATGGTGGTTTACAAAGTTGTTGGGAAAACTATTTTGAAAATTTTAAGAATTTGTCATTTGAAGGGAAAACAGTGGCTTTATTCGGTTTGGGTGATCAAATAGGCTATGAAGAATGGTTCTGCGATGCGATTGGAGTATTGGCTGAAATAGTAATAAAAAATAAAGGGAAGGTTATTGGATACACCAAGTTGGATGACTCATATATATTCAAAACAAAGCCCAAAGTTATGTTTGATGAAAATACAATGTATGGATTAGCACTCGATGACGACAATCAGCAAGAACTCACAAGCCAAAGAATAGTAAATTGGGTAGCCCAATTAAAACAAGAATTCTAGGAAAATCTGCAAATTCTAATCTTATTCTAATAACATTCCACTGTAATCTGTAATTGATTTTGTGGATTTTATAGCTTTATCCAACTCTGGTCTCAATTCTTTTAGTTTTGAAGAAAAGGTTTGTAATTTACCAGAACTGTCAAACTTGGTGCAAAAATTTAATGAAAATTCTGGTTTCATTTTATTGAAATCTTCTCTTTGATGAGCCCCTCGGCTTTCCTTTCTCCTAATTGCACCCAAAACAGTTGTTTCAGCAGAAAGGATAGATCCCTCCAAGTCAAATGCTAACATAAGGTCTTCAAAACCCTCAGAGTCTGGACGTACGTCCAAATCTTTTAATGACTCCTTTAACTGGTTTATTTTTTTTAGTCCAATTTTTAATTTTTGTTCGTCTCTAATAACACCGCAATTTTCCCACATGATATTCCGAAGTTCACGTTGTAATGGTCTAGCAACATTAGATCCATTCTTAATTAAAGAATCTATTTTTTCATGAGATTTTTTTATTATTTGTCGTGATCTGTATTGTATATCCATGTTTTGTGATCTTAATGCAGCAGCATGTCCAGCCCTTTTACCAAATATTAAAATTTCCGCTAAAGAATTTCCTCCCAGTCTATTTGCACCATGTAACCCACCAGTCACTTCTCCAGCAGCAAAAAGACCTTCCACACCTGTTGAATGATCATCTGGTTTAACAACTACACCCCCCATTGAATAGTGAGCGGTGGGAGAAACTTCCATGGCTGTCTTAGAAATATCTATCATTAGTGTATCTAAAAACTGCCTATACATTCTCGGTAATTTACTTATAATAAACTCTTTACTTTTATGACTAATATCTAGCAGTACCCCTCCATTCTGAGTACCCCTCCCCTCAATAATTTCTTTATAATTTGCCATTGCTACTCTGTCACGAGTAGATAATTCCATTCTCTCAGAATCATATTTTTTCATAAAACGTTCTCCACTTTCATTGAAAAGTCGACCCCCTTCACCTCGAACAGCCTCTGTAACAAGTGTACCTGCTATTGCCTCAGGAATAACCATACCTGTTGGATGAAATTGTACCAATTCCATGTCTGTTAATGTACAACCTGCTTTTAGTCCTAGATAAAATCCATCACCTGTATTTTCATTTCTTCTAGAGGAACTTTTTCTCCAAATTCTAGTGTGACCACCAGCCGCTAGAATTATCGAGTCTGCTAAATATACTCTTCTCTCTCCATCTTTAATATTAAACGTCATTGCACCAAAACAAATATTGTCATGTACAAGTAACTCAGTTACATATTGAGAATCATGTATGGGGATTTTTAAAGTTTTTACTTTTCTCAAAAGAGTTGTCATGATTGATCTTCCTGTGTAATCACCTGAATAGCATGTTCTTCTGTATGTGTGAGCTCCAAAAAAACGTTGATCAATCTTTCCGTTTTCAAGTTTTGCAAAGTTTGCTCCCCACTCATCAATTTCTGATACAACCTCGGGCGCTTCTTTAGCCATAATCTCAACCATTCTTGGTTCAGATAATCCGTATCCCTCTATCATGGTATCAGCAAAATGTTGTTCCCATGAATCTTCAGGATCAACATGTCCAAACGCTGCATTAATTCCACCTGCAGCTAAGACAGTATGTACGTCCTCTTTCAATCTTTTTCCAATTACTGTAACCTCAACACCTGATTTTTTTGCTTCAATGGCAGCGCGCAATCCCGCACCCCCGCTTCCAATAATTAAAACATTAGAAATATGTGTTTCGTGTTTTGTGTTGTAGATTGTTTTCATTTTTAATAGTTATAAATATTATTTAAAGGATACTTGTGAAATATAATTGTGATATACAATTTGCATTTATATTTTTGTAGAAGAAAATATTAAACAAATTTAATGTTTAAAGTTTTAAAATCTATGAAAATGAATAAAAATGAAAATGTTGCACTTATTTATGGATCCGATACTGGATCTACGGAATTTGTCTCAGATGCAATAGCTGTAAAACTGGGGCTAAATAACCTTGCATTCAAAGATATTTCAACTATGAAAATCTCAGATTTTAATGATTATAGTACACTAATACTAGGAATTCCAACATGGTATATTGGCGAGTTGCAAACTGACTGGGATGACTTTTTTTCAGAATTTCAAAAAATTAATTTTGATAATAAGAAAGTTGCTTTTTATGCATTGGGTGATCAGTACGGTTATCCCGATAACTTTGTTGATGGATTGGGAATCTTAGCTAAAGTAGTATTAAAAAATGGGGGAGATATATTTGGATATTGGCCTAATGATGGTTATGACTTTAATGAGTCATTGGGTTTAGCTCCTAATGGTATGTTTTATGGTCTGGTATTGGATGAAGATAATCAAAGAGAACAAACAACTGAAAGAATCGAAAAGTGGGTGACAGACATAAAAAAAATATTATTTTAAAACTAAAAAACTATCTTTCTTATCCCTTCTATCTTCTTTTTTACATCATCACTTAACTCAATATTGGGATACATATCATCTCAACTATCATAACCTAAATGAATTTGACAATCATCTCCACTTTCATCATCATATAAATTGATTGTTATATTGTCTATTTTCATAATTATAAAATTTATTTGTTATTAATAAAATTGTTTTTTGTTCTTAAAATTAAACCATCTTTCGTACTTTTTACCATTAAAATTTTATAAATTAAAAAGAAAAAATGAATAAAAACCTTACAATTATAATAGCTTTCCTTTTATTGGGTTGCTCTAATACAAACAACGTTAAAATTGGGTATGAGCAAGATGAAGGAAATATCATTGATATAAATTCTGGACCCGTTGAGTCTACAAATGTCATAAAAAACTATTTTGATGCTTACAACATAAGGGATTACGAAACAATACAAAGTTTAGAGCATGATGACGTAACTTTCTACGGACCTAATGGTGAATTAGTGGTTGGTACAGAGGAACACTACAAGTTGTCCAAAGAATTTTTGACTGCTTACCCAAACACCAAATGGACAATTAATTGGTCTGTTTCAACTGATGTGATGTTCAATGAAAAACCTGTTGAGAATTGGGTAACATCAGGACTTTCTATAACTTTTGGTGATGATTCGATGAGCGATATATCTAGGGTTGTAGATGCCAAAATTATTGATGGTAAAATGAAAACCGTTTACATATATCAACGTCAGTTGAATGAGTCAGAAATAGAATAAAGTCTATGGATTTTTCAACAACCGACATAGTAGTTTTTTCATTATACGCAATTTTGATTCTGTCGATTGGGTTGTATGTTTCAAGAAAGAAAGAAGGTAAATCAAAAAGCGTAGAAGACTATTTTTTAGCTGGCAAATCACTGCCATGGTGGGCAATAGGAGCATCTTTAATTGCTGCTAATATTTCTGCCGAGCAGTTTATAGGAATGTCGGGTTCAGGATTTGCACTGGGATTGGCAATTGCATCATATGAGTGGATGGCTGCAATAACCCTTTTGGTTGTGGGAAAATTTTTTCTCCCCATTTTTATTGAAAAAGGATTGTATACAATTCCTGAATTTATTGAAAAAAGATACAGTTCAAATCTCAAAACAATACTCGCTGTTTTCTGGATTGCTTTATTTGTTTTTGTAAACTTAACAACCGTCTTGTTTTTAGGTGGAAAAGCTTTGGATACAATCATTGGCAGCGGGGATGGAAGCATATTATTAATTAGTATTATAGGACTTGCACTCTTTGCAGCTGCGTACTCATTATGGGGTGGATTGGCTGCCGTTGCTTGGACAGATGTTGTTCAAGTCGTACTACTCATATTTGGTGGTTTATTAATGACTTATTTTGCATTATCTAATGTTACCGATTCAGGTAGTTTTGTTGATGGTTTAAAATACATATACGACAAAGCGCCTGAAAGATTTTCAATGATATTATCCAAAGGAGAAATCATAACGCCAAATGGTAGAGATGCTTGGTGGGATTTACCTGGTTTAGCAGTTTTAATTGGTGGAATGTGGGTTGCAAATTTGTATTACTGGGGTTTTAACCAATATATAATACAAAGGACTTTAGCTGCAAAAAGTTTGGAGGAGGGTCAAAAAGGAATTGTATTCGCAGCATTCCTAAAACTGATTATTCCATTGATTGTTGTGTTACCTGGAATAATAGCATACGTGATGAACCTTGATCCTGAAACGGGTCAATTAAATATGGCGCTTTTAAGTAATGAGGGATTTTTAGGCACAGCAGGAAATATTGCAAATGACAATGCTGCCCCATGGTTAATTAAAAACTTTATTCCTGTAGGGCTCAAGGGGTTGATTTTAGCTGCATTGGCTGCAGCAATTGTCTCATCACTAGCATCTATGATTAATTCAACATCCACAATATTTACCATGGATATTTATAAGTCAACAATTAATAAAAGAGCGGACGATAAACAAATGGTTAAGGTAGGTAGGTTAACAGGTTTAGTTGCTTTAATAATCGCAATGATTCTTGCCCCTCAGCTTGGAAGTTTAGGGCAGGTATTCCAATTCATTCAAGAATATACGGGTGTTGTCAGCCCAGGAATTCTAGCTGTATTTTTAATGGGATTATTTTATAAAAAAGCAACAAATAATGCAGCGATATGGGGAGTTATTTTGTCTATTCCGATTGCTATGTATTTTAAAGTTGCACCTAACGGATGGAGTAACGCATCCATTTTTGTAAATATTCCATTTATGAATCAGATGTTAGTTACCTGTATTGGTACTTTATTAATTATTGCATTAATAAGTTACTTTGAAGGAAATGAAGATGATTCGAAGGGAATTGTATTGACTAAAAAGCTTTTTGCAACAAGTTCCGCATTCAACTTAGCAGCCTTCGGAGTCATGTTGATTACAGCCATGTTATATGCTATTTTTTGGTAAATAGAAATTGAATCACTCTTAATATATAAATATGTTTAAAAAATCTATACTTCAATTTATACTGTTTTTCTCTTTAATCTCAAATGGTCAGGATTTGTTACCAAAACCTAACTACGATCTTGCCACAAGATTTTCAACTAATAATCTAGCTAAGATGGTTCATTCAACTAGTGTTTATCCAAATTGGTTAAAAACTGGCAATCGTTTCTGGTATCAATACAAAACAGTTGATGGTTCAAAGTATTATTTAGTTGATGCAGATAAAAGATTGAGAAAGGAATTATTTGATAATGATAAAATGGCTTCTTGGTTAACAGAAATCACCAAAGACCCCTATGACGGTAAACACTTACCAAGATTTAATTTTAAATTTTCTGAAGATGGAAAATCATTTCAGTTTAGGGTTAAATCCGAAGAGTTAGTTACTAGCGATGAGGACTCATCCAAAAAAGAAAAAAAAGAATATTTATTCGAATATAAAATTGGAGGCAATTATTTAAAGGTGATTAATAATAAAAAGAAAAAAGAGGAAAAGTGGAAAAAATGGGCAAACATTTCACCTGATAGTACAATCGTAGTTTTTTCAAAAAACTATAATTTGTTTTGGATGGATAAAAAGAATTTCCTGAAAGCTGTAGAGAACGAAAATGACTCAACAATCGTTGAAAACCAATGGACAGAGGATGGAGAAAAGTATTTTGATTATGGAACGGGATCAAGATGGGATACTGGACAAGAAGACAAATCGGAAAGAAAAAGAGTTAATATCTCGTGGTCTCACGATTCCCAAAGTTTTGTCTATAAAAAAGTTGATAATAGAAAAATTGATGATTTATGGGTGCTAAATTCTCTTGGCAAAAGACCAAAACTAGAGACTTATAAATATCATATGGCTGGAGAGCAAGAATATCCCAAATCAAATCTTTTAGTATTTAATGTGAATTCAAAAGACATTAATGAAATTGTTCTGGACACTGCTGCGCAAAAAGATATTTATCTGTTTAATCACATTAGAAAAAAATCTGAGATGGCAGATGATTTCAAACCCACTAAGATTCTATCAAAAAAAGGAGATATATATTTTCAAATCATAAGTAGGGATAAGAAGAAACTTGACACATATGTTGCAAAAAAAGGAAATTACATCCCACAATTATTAATTACAGAAAAGACCAATACCTACCATGACATCTACAATAGAAAACCAATAAAACTTATAAAAAATGAATCAGAAATTCTTTACTGGTCTGATAGGGATGGATGGGGACACTTGTATAGGTATGATTCAAGGGGAAAATTAATAAATAGACTGACTAGTGGTTCTTTTCACGTAGAGAACGTGGTTCATTTCGACCCCAAAAATGACAGAGTCTTCTTCTCGGCTCACGGTTATAATAAAAACCTTGACCCATATTATGAGTTTGTATACAGTGTTAGTGTAAATGGATCTAATTTAAAAGAGTTGAATTCTGGTAACTTTAATAATACAAGTTACTTTGGTGACAATAGTTATTTTGTTAACAATTATTCAAGGGTAAATACAACACCAAAATCTGATCTAAGAGATGTAAATGGTAATATAATACTAAGTTTAGAGACTGCTGATCTTTCTGCTTTGTTTGACGCTGGTTATAAATTCCCTGAGCCATTTAAGGCTAAGGCAAATGATGGTATTACTGATATTTATGGTGTTATGTATAAACCTTTTGATTTCGATCCAACAAAAAAATATCCATTGATTGAATATGTATACCCAGGTCCTCAAACTGAGCAAGTCGACAAATCTTTTGTAGCTGGTTATAGATGGACGAGGAAGGATAGATTGGCACAAATAGGGTTTATTGTTGTTACCCTTGGTAATAGGGGAGGTCATCCCGATAGATCTAAATGGTACCATAATTATGGTTATGGAAATTTAAGAGATTATGGATTAGCAGATAAAAAATACGTTGCTGAACAACTTGCAGCAAGACACGATTTTATTGATATAAATAAAGTTGGAATTTTTGGTCACTCTGGAGGAGGTTTTATGTCAACTGCAGCAATGTTAGTTTACCCTGACTTTTTCAAGGTTGCTGTATCATCAGCTGGAAATCATGACAATTCGATTTATAATAGTTGGTGGAGTGAAAGTCATCATGGAATTCAAAAAGATGAAAATGAAAATGGGAAGATTGAATATAAGTATGAAATTGATACCAATCAAGAACTCGCTAAAAATTTAAAAGGACATTTGCTACTCGTAACCGGTGATATGGACAATAATGTACACCCCGCTGCTACAATGAGGGTTGTTGATGCTCTGATTAAAGAAAATAAAAGATTTTCATTTATGATCTTGCCTGGTCAACGTCATGGATTTGGAAGTATGAGTGAATATTTTTTCTGGCTTAAAGCAGATTATTTTAGCAAGCATTTGCTAGGAAAAGATAATTTTTCTGTGGACATGAATGCGATTAATCAAGATATTCCACAGAATTAGTCATTCGTTGTATAGTTAGACAAGAAATCCCACATTATTTGACCTGGAATTTTGCCATTGATGGCATCCCCAAACCATACGTGTCCGCCCTCTTTGCCATACTCTTCATCAATTTTATAAAGTGTAAAATCAGTATTCCCATTCCCACCAGTGTATTCAGTTTTTGTACCGGCCCCTCCATTAAGTTGGGTGATTGTCTCACTTGACTCAGGAATAGAATTATGGTTCAACCAAAAATTTACAACATAAGGAACAGAATCAAAATCAAATTCTCCATTGAAGGGAATTGAATCATCATATGTTCCATGAAAGTGAATCACAGATGTATACTCATTAGAATTACAACTATCATCTGGAAGCATGATGCCAGACATAATTCCAATTGCTGCAATTTTGGTTGGTCTTTTACAAGCAAGTCCGTATGCCATCATTCCACCATTTGAAAAACCAACAGCATAAACTTTTGTAAGATCAATATTGTAAGTTCTGTCTATCTTTTCAATTAATTTTTCGGTAAAAAATAAATCGTTATCATTAATATTTGTGCTGCTGTTATCTCCTGGGTCCCATTCGGGTGCACCCTTTACCCTAATCACTCCTTGAGGATACACAACAATAAACTTTCCTGATTCAGCGACATTATGAAACTGATAAAAATCCCCTGTAGAATCAGCGTAGGCTTGAGCATCACCACCATTTCCATGAAA
>TARA_B100000963_G_scaffold325358_1_pt1 | contig 13524 bp, 14 predicted proteins | sample TARA_B100000963 | Tara Oceans TARA_B100000963 (sample SAMEA2622097) | marine metagenome | biome: marine biome (ENVO:00000447); feature: surface water layer (ENVO:00002042); material: "saline water (ENVO:00002010), including plankton (ENVO:xxxxxxxx)" | depth 5 m | reverse complement strand
TGGTGTCTTAACAACCAATAATGAAAGAGAAGCAGAGGAAAGAGCAGCGTCCAAAGGATCTGAGTTTGCGTTGTCTGCCCTCAGTATTCTAGACACACTTAAAAAGATAAAGTGAGAACTAGTCCATCGCCCACTAAAACAAGAGAGTTGGTAATTCAGGCTCTGTATCAAAAAAATATTTCTGGAGATTCCAATACAAAAGTTTTAAAGGAACTCAAGCAAACTCAAAAAAACTTAAAAACCGATAAAGTTGCTGAAATCGTAAAAGATATAAAGAGCCTAGAAAAAAATTTTGTAGAAACCATAAGTAAATTTTCAAACATTCCAACTTCAAGGATAGGAGAAATTGAACTATCTATTTTGTATTTAGCTTTGTATGAAATTTCTCAATCTAAATTAGATAAGCCAATCATCATCAACGAGGCAATAAAACTCGCAAAAAAGTTTGGGCAGAATTCCAGTCACAAATTTATAAACGCGGTCTTAGATCAAGCTATCAAGAACACATAAATCATCTGACAATAGTGCTTTGATCATCAGGTCCTGTGGAAATAATTTTTACAGGTACCTCACAGATATCTTCAATGAAAGATATAAAGTCTTTTGCCTCACTTGGCAGTTCTTCATAGCTAGTCAAATTTTTTGTAGGAGACTCCCATCCTGAGAGGGTCTCATAAATAGGTTTGACGTTCTCCAGCTTCATACACTCGCCAAAAATAGAATCAGATTCATCTTCATAAGCCCTACATATTTTGATTTCATCAAGTCCATCCAGCACATCAATTTTTGTAAGACAAAGTCCTGAGATGCTATTTGTTTGAATAATTCTATTCATGAGAACCGCGTCAAACCAACCACATCTTCTTGGCCTACCAGTGGTTGCACCAACCTCGCCTCCGGTTTTTGCAATATATTCTCCAAGATCATCATAAATTTCTGTTGGCATCGGCCCTTCTCCAACTCGCGTAACATACGCTTTCACGACTCCTAAAATATTCCCCACATCTAAAGGTCCACAACCTGCCCCGGCTGCTATGCCAGATGGGGAACAATTGCTTGAAGTTACAAATGGATAAGTTCCTTGATCAACATCCAATAAAGCCCCTTGAGCACCTTCAAATAAAACAGATTTTTCTTCCGCATTGATTTTTTTTATCAGCATGGACACGTCTGCAAGCATTGGTTTAATTTTCTCTCCATAAGCTAAGTTTTCATCCATTAAACTATTTAAAGATAAAGCTTCTTGGCCGAAAAATTTCTGAATCGTAAAATTGTAAAAGTCGAGAGTTTCTTCTAATAACGGTCTAAGTTGATTCTCATTAAGAGTATCCACAATTCTTATCGCCCTTCTGGCAACTTTATCCTCATATGCTGGACCAATTCCCCTTAAGGTAGTACCAATGGTTTTTTGACTATTGGATTTTTCTTTATAGAGATCTATCAACTTATGATATGGCTGAATCAATACGCAGGCAGGGCTGATGTTTAATCTGTCAGTTATGCCAGAAGTAACATTACTAATTTCATCTATTTCTGAAAAAAGAGCTTCATAGGAAATTACTACGCCTTTTCCAATCAAAGACAAAGAGTCTTTGTGACAAATTGACGAAGGAAGTAAATGAAGAACGATTTTTTTTCCTTCAATAATGAGTGTATGTCCAGCATTATGTCCGCCCTGATATCTACAAGCAGCGCCGAAGCCTCCTGCCAAAAAATTTACAATTTTACCTTTTCCTTCATCTCCCCATTGCAATCCTAAAATGGCTGTATTAGTAGAGGTCATATTTTTTGATTTAGTTTGGTGAGTGAAGAAACATTAATATCAAAACCAATTGCCTCTCGGACAATATCATTTTGTGTGCTCTTGTATTGTCCGCCTTTTGCAATAGAAAAACCAAAACCAAAAACATGAACTGAAAATACCAATCCAGAGTGATAATCAAATCCAGGAAAATCCGAAAAATCTAAATGATAATCAATTGAGGATGGGAGATTTTTAATAATTTTTTCAATTTTTTTGGCTGAATTTTTGAAAATTTTATTTTTGTGCTCCTTTAAATATTTAAGACATTCAATTTTTCCAGAAACTGCCATAAGTTTTTTTATCTCTAACAAACTTTTACTATTCAAGCCTTTAGAATCGAAAAACTCTTCCAGATCTGTTTTTGATTTAGATGAGATAATTTTTTTAAGCTTCCTATTCTCTTCGAAAGATAAATTAAGGCCATTCAAAAGTTCTGCCATTGGTTCTGTTCTGCCCAATGAAATAGTCAATTTATATTTTCCAGCTTTTTTTAAACTAAGTAGCATGAGTTTTATGAGATCTATTTCATCGGAAAGTGAAATTTTCCCAAAGATTTCTACGCCTGTTTTATAAGCTATTTTTGATTTTGTTAATGAATCTTTAGTTTTTCTTAAGGTCTCTCCAAAATAACAGTACTTATTTTTACTTTTAGTCCGTTGTTGAAGATCTATCCTGGCGATTTGTTGAGAGATATCAGGCCTTATGGAAATGTCTTTTAAATTTTCATCGGCAAAACTATAAGCATAATCTTTTAGAGAAGCATTTGCATTTCCACCTATAACCTCAGAAAACTCGATTAAGGAAGGTATGACAAGCTCGCAGTTGTTTTTGTAAAAGTAACTTAAAAATAATGAACGAAGGTTTTCAAGTTCTTTAGCTTTAAGACCTACAAAATCTTCCGTTCCATCTGGAAGACCGTAGTTGGAAGTAGACATTTTTATTTATTCAGATTTTTTACCTTTAGAACTATCTAAGTACTTAAAAAAATCGCTGTCGGGATCAATGAGAAGTACATCAGATTTGTTTTCAAAAGTAGATTGATAAGCTTTTAAACTTCTAGTGAACTCATAAAATTCTGGATCTTTATTGTAAGCATCGGCATATATACCAGTGGCTTTGGCATCCCCATTTCCCCTTAGTTCTTCTGCTTTTTTATAAGCTTCCGCGAGAATAATTGTTCTTTCACGATCTGCATTTGCTCTGATACCTTCAGCTATTTCTGTGCCCTGTGCACGAAGTTCTTGAGCAAGTCTCTCTCTTTCTGTTCTCATTCTGTTGTAGACAGATTCGTTTACTTCTGTTGGTAATTCAATTTTTTTAACTCTTACATCTAGAACCTCAATACCAAGTTCGCGTGCTGCAACAGTATTAAGATCTGTAGTTAAGATATTCATCAATTCGTCTCTTTCTCCAGAAACTACTTCTTGGACAGTTCTAGTACCAAATTGGTTCCTAAGACCTTCGTCAACCCTTTGGGTCAATAAAGTCCTCATTGCACTTAGCTGCCCTCCAGATGAGGTTATATAAAACTGCTCATTATTTGTTATGCGCCATTTAACAAAAGCATCAACAATAAGTCTCTTCTTTTCCGCTGTAAAATAAGGTTGCGGAAGAGCATCAAGTGTTAAAACTCTTGAGTCAAATTTTTTTACTGTGTGATAGATTGGAACTTTAAAATGAAGTCCTGGATTAATTTCCGGTTCTACAATTTCACCAAATCTAAGTAAAATCGCAGTTTGTTTGTCATTTACGATATAAATAGCATTGCTAAGAATAACAATAACAATCAAAGCAATAATTCCTACATTTAAATTTAATGACTTCATCTTATCTTCTATCTTGTCTTCTTCTTAATTCTTCTATGACCCGATCTGTAATCTCCTGAATATCCGATCCCAAAGTAGTTGGAGTTGACGATGATGAAGCTTCATCTCTGGACCTTCTATTTGGATCTAACGAAGCAGCTGCAATTTGGTCTAAAGGCAAGTATAAAATGTTATTACCTTCTTTAACATCAATCATCACCTTGGTGCTGCTGTTCATAACAGACTGTACAGCATCTAAATACAATCTTTGTCTCGTGACTTCGGGAGATTTTGAATATTCAACAAGAAGTTGATCAAATCTTGACGCCTCACCTTCAGCTTCAGAAATTACTTTTTGTTTATATCCTTCGGCATCTTCAACGGCTCTTTTGGCTTCCCCTCTCGCTATTGGCACAACCTCATTAGCATAAGTTTCTGCTTCGTTTCTTAATCTAACTTCATCTTCCCTTGCTTTTACAACATCATCAAAAGCTTCTTTTACTGCATCCGGAGGTCTGGATTCTCTAATTGAAACTGCTACAACTTCAATTCCGGTTTTGTAAGTATCCAGTCTGGTTTGAAGTCTAGACTTAACGTCCATGGCAATTTGTTCTCTTCCAACAGTTAAGGTACTGTCCATAGTAGTACTTCCAACTACATGTCTTAATTCTGCCTCAGAAGCTTGAGCTAAACTATCCTCAGGAGCTGAAGCCTCAAGAAGAAAAAAAACTGGATTGGATCGTTTATATTGAACTGCAACTTCAACATTAACTATATTTTCATCTTTTGTAAGCATTGAAGAATTAGTAGTGTGAGTGAATAACTTTTCTGTATTCACAATGAATCTATTATCAATGAATGGAGGATTCCAGTGTATGCCAGGTCCCTTAGTTGAAGAATATTTTCCAAATCTAAGGATAACGGCTTCTTCTTGAGCATCGACTGTATAGATGCCAAAAGCTGAGTAGATGAGAACAATTGCAATTAGGATTGACGGCAAAAGTTTTTTTAATCCTCCACTACCGCCCCCAGAACCACCTCCAAAAATTGAATCGATCTGAGCTCTAAACTTTTTGATTAATTCATCGATATCGGGAGGAGGATTATTATTTCTTCCCCAAGGGTCTCTAGAACCATTATTATTTCCTTGATCATTCCATGACATAAGCGCATTCTAAGTTGTTAATGAGAATAATGGAATTCAATTTTTAATAATAGATAGAATCTTCATAACCTTATCATCATCATCCGAAAAAAATGTTTTATCCAAGTTAAATTTCTTTAACCAAGTGATCTGTCGCTTTGCTAGCTGATAAGTTGCATTGGTTGCGAGCTCTATCATTTCTTCATGAGATACTTTGTTATCGATATACTCTACTACCTGTTTGTAACCTACTGTTTCTAAAACCTTAATTCTTTTTCCATTTGTTTTTTCCAGAATATCTTTAGTTTCTTCAATGAGACCCCGTTCTATCATTTTTTTAAATCTTTCTTTTATTCCTGCTTTAAATGTTTTCTTACATCTAGGAATTATTGCAATGGAAATTTTATCGAAATTATCTAAAAGGCTCTTTTCCTTTTGTTGTTTTAAAATACTAAAAGAGGCTTTTGATAATTTGTTAACCTCTAAAGCTCTGAGAATCCTTTGTGTATCATTTGGTTTTATATTTTCTGCTGATCTTGGATCAACAGTAGATAATCTTTGATGCATTTTTTCCCAACCTATTATCTCAGCTTCCTTCGATATTTCTTGACGTAACAGCTCATTCTTTTCGGGAAGTTTAGAAATTCCTTCAAATAACGAATAAAAATACATCATGGAACCTCCCACAAATAGAAAGTTTTGATTTTCTTCAGAAAGTTCTTTTGCAACTTCGTCTAAAAATTTTTTTACCGAAAACTCTTCTTCGAGATCCAACACGTCTATCAATGCATGATGGTTTTTATCTAAAATTTCCTGGTCTGGTTTGCTACTTCCTATAGTTGCGTCTTTATAAAGCTGAACAGAATCGACGCTAATGATTTTTGAGGGATAACGATTATTAATTTCTATTGCAAGTTCTGTTTTGCCACAATGAGTAGGGCCTAAAATAGAAATTGCTTTCTTCATGTTTTTTTGTTTTTATTTTAGGATAAATAAATATTTTAAGGGAGAGAAAGATGTCTATGCAATTTGCAAATGTTTGGGAAAGAGTTGCCGATACAGTTGGCGACGAAATTGCTTTGATTAATGGAGAAAAAAAATTAAGTTGGTCTTCATTTGATTCAAAGGCAGCAAAAATTGCAACTATTCTTGAAGAGCATGGTTTAGCTTCAGACTCTAAAGTAGGAATTTATCTCCATAATTCCAATGAATATTTAGAAGCGCAGTATGGAGTTTTTAAAATTGAAGGTGTTCCCATCAATGTAAATTATCGATATAAGGAAAACGAATTGATTTATCTTCTTGATAATGCAGATGCTGAAGCGGTTTTTTTTCAAGGTTGCTATGCTGAGAGAATAAAGGCTATCAAAGACCAACTGCCTAAGATTAAAGCGTATATTCAAATTGATGATGGTACTGAACCTCTCATGCAGGGAGCCATCGATTACGAAACTTCAATTTCCAGCTCAAAAGAACAAAAAAGATTCAACAGGACAGATCAAAATATTTACATGCTATACACTGGTGGTACAACTGGTATGCCTAAAGGCGTAATGTATAAACATGGAAGTTTTATTCCATCTATGCTTAAGACTGCCTTTGCAATGGGTTTTGAAGTCCCAGAAGATATTAGTGACTTAGAAAAAATCGTAAAACAAGCCAAGGAAAATAATAACTTATCTGTGAGTATGCCTGCTTGCCCGTTGATGCATGGAACAGGAATGTGGTTAGGAGCTTTTTTACCAATGTTCAGTGGCGGCTCAGTCGTTACAATAAGTGATTTGGGACTTAACCCAAGGAACGTTTGGCTCGAAGTTGAAAAACACAAAGTTAATAGCTTGGTGATAGTAGGTGATGCTTTTGCTAAACCCTTACTTGATGAGCTTAGAGAGGCCAAAGAAAAAGGCAACTTTTACAGTATTTCTAGCTTGAGAGCGATGATCTCAAGTGGGGTAATGTGGAGTTCGGAAATTAAAGATGGTTTGCTAGAGATGCATGATATGACTCTTTATGATGCTATGGGATCCTCAGAAGGAGGAATGGGCTCTTCTGTTTCGAACCGAGAAACGCCAGCAAAAACTGCTAAATTTTCTCTCAATCCGGGTGTAATAGTTTTAAGCGATGATGGAAATGAAGTAGAACCTGGTAGTGACGTAATGGGGAAAATAGGTACAAGCGGTCTTGTTCCCGAGGGATACTATAAAGATGAGAAGAAATCTGCTGAAACTTTTAAAGAGGTCAATGGGGTAAGATATAGCTTTCCGGGTGACTACGCTACCATCAATACTGATGGCACTATAAACCTTCTTGGAAGAGGAAGTAATTGTATTAATACAGCGGGAGAAAAGGTTTACCCCGAGGAAGTTGAAGAAGCTGTTAAGAAACATCCTGAAGTCTATGATTGTTTAGTGGTTGGCCTCAAAGATGAAAAATTTGGACAACGAGTGGTTGCTCTTGCCTCTTTGGAGTCAAAGAGTGTTATGGATGAAGGAGAGTTGATAGATTTTACTAGAGAACAGTTATCAGGATATAAGCTTCCCAAACAAGTGCTTTTTGTTGAGGAAGTAATGCGAGCCCCTAATGGAAAAGCTAACTACAAGTGGGCTAAAGAGGAAGCAGAAAAAAATCTTAGTTAGAGTGCTTCGTCTCCAGTTTCTCCTGTTCTAATTCTCACGGCTTTTTCTAAATCATAGACGAAGATTTTTCCGTCGCCTACTTTGCCTGTATTTGATACAGAAGAAATTGCGCTTATTACTGATTCCGTATCTTCATCTTTGACGGCAAGCTCGATCTTTGTTTTAGGCAAAAAGTCATTTCGGTACTCTGTTCCTCTATACAACTCAGTTTGGCCTTTTTGACGACCAAAGCCCTTAACCTCTGTGACGGTCATCCCAAGGGCGTTTACTTCAGAAAGAGCTGAGCGAACTTCCTCAAGTTTAATTGGTTTTATGATTGCAGTAATAAATTTCATTCATCCCCTAAAAAATAAATAATACACCCTTATATTAAAAATAAATAATTACTTTTAATTAGGATATTAATGAGAAAACCTTTTTTAAAGTTATAAAGAAAGATACTCAAAGGTTCTCACTGACGCTCCTTCTCTCTGTTTTAAATAATCTGTTGTCTGTTTAAAAATTTCCTCAGAAACTAAAGTTAATTGCTTTTGCCAAATACTTTTTAGCTGTTCAGCATTATTACCAACTTCAAGTATGTTCATCTCAATAAGATCCTCTGCAATTTCCTGGAAATTATAGAAGCTTTTTCCGGAAGATATTGGGAGAGAATATCTAACGGCCTCTAAAAAATTTTGTCCTCCATGAGGTATGAGAGTTCCGCCAATAAAAGCTATATCTGCAAGAGAAAATAAATCTTCCAAGTATCCAATTTCGTCAATCAAATTAATCCTTTTCGAAAAATCTAGCTGAAATTTGTTTTCAGTAAATAGAGCTATCTCTGATTTTGAATTTTTCATTTCCTTGAGAATTCTATGAGCGCGTTCCGGATGTCTGGGTACAAGAATTAAGACAGCTTTTTCATTATTAAGCTGTTCAAATGCATTTATGAGAATTTTTTCTTCTGGACTGTGGGTACTTGCACAGATTATTACCTGAGTGTCTTTTTTTTGATCATAATATTCTTTTTTAATTTTTTTAGCTTTTGACAAAGAGTCAAATTTAAATGAAAAATCTTTTTTTATTTTATGTTTATCTACTCCTAGATCGATGAATCTCTTAAGATCATTTGTACCCTGACAAACTGTGAAATTAAGTTTAGAAAAAACGTCACCAAGAACTGGCATAATTTTTTTATAACCCCGGAAAGATTTTTGAGACAACCTAGCATTTACTAAAAAAACTTTTTTATTTCGTTTGTTCAATAAATCAATTAAGTTTGGCCATATTTCAGTTTCTAGAATAAAGGTGAACTCGGGATTCCAAAATTTAAGAAAGCGTTTTACAAAAAATTTGAGATCGAAAGGTAAATATTGATGCAATACTGAATCTCCATATAAACTTTTTATAGTTGCTGAACCGCTTTGAGTAGTACAAGTCATTAAAATTTGATGTTTAGGAAATCTTGATTTAATTTCCTCAACGAAGCTTCTACTCGCAAGGACTTCTCCTACTGAAACTGCATGAACTAGAATAATTTTTTTGGAACTTTTGGTACCTTTTAAAATAGATAGCCTTTCAAAATTCCTAGATAACTTTTCTCCAAATTTTAGTGACTTATATAAACTCCTTATAAATAATAACGGAAGAAGCATTGAATAAATGAAATTATAAGTTCTCATCAGTGAGATTTTCTTATTAGTGCTATGAATAAGCAAATCGTTAAAAGTATAATCTCACTAGAATGGAAATTCTCCTAAAAATTTTAATGAGGCTTTTAAGCCTGATTCCTTTTAAGTTGCAAATGATTATCGGAATGCTTTTCGGTAAAATTTTGTACAAATTTTTAGAAAAACGAAGAAAGGTGGTGATTTGTAATCTTTCAAAGTGTTTTCCAGATCTTAGCCAGGAGGAAATAACCAGTCTTGTAAAAAGTAATTTCACCCGTTTAGGTCAAGCAATATTTGAAATATGTAATTCCTATCATTGGTCTGATAGAAAGTTTTTAAAGAAGATAAAAAATATTGATGAATTCAAGAAAAAAATAGAAGCAATTCAAAACTCAAAAAACCTTTTATTAGTGCCTCATACAGGGAACCTAGATTTTGTAGTCAGAGCGCCTTCTCCTTTTCTAAGTGTCAATGGAATGCAAAAGTCCGCAGAAAATAAATTATGGGATAAAGTTATGACTGAAGGTCGAGAGAAATTTGTGAATAAAATTTTTCTTCCGAACGAGGGGCGAAGTCTTCTAAAAACTTTAAACAAAGGTGAATCAGTATTATATTTGCCCGATCAAGATTATGGTTTTAAAAAATCTATATTTGTTGATTTTTTTAATCACAAAGCCTTGACGGTAAAATTTCCCTCACTTTTAGTTAAACGAACCAATTGCAAAGTATTTTTATTAACCCTTGTTAGAGAAGGAAATTCTTATAGAGGGGATTTAAAAGAATTAAAACTTAAAGGGGAAAAGTTAGAAGAAGATCTAAAGATTATTAACTCTGCAATAGAAAATTTTGCTCGCACGAATAAGTCGGAATACTTTTGGATACACAGAAGGTTCAAAAATCAACCCGAAGGAGAAGAAAGTTTTTATCCAGAAGAAGCACTAAGGTAGTGTTAATTCAAAGAAACAACAATATTATCTATTAATCTGACTTTCCTATACTTTACAGCAACAGCAATTAGTAATTTTTCTGTTTTTTTCGTTGCTGGAGATAAATCATTTGCATCTACAAACTCTAGATAATCTATTTTAAATCCAGCGTTAGTTAGATAATCGATCGCAGGAACTTTCAAGCTATCGAAAGACAAAGTTTTAGATGATTTTGCGAGATCTGTAAGACAGGAAAAAACCTTTCCGCAATGTTTTTTATCTTTATCTGAAAGATAATTGTTTCTAGATGACATTGCTAAACCATACCGCTCTCTTACTATTGGAAGAGAAATAATATCTGTTTTAATTTTTTTTCTTTTGACGTAATCCTTAATAATTAGTTGTTGCTGATAATCTTTGAGGCCAAACAAACAAGCATTTGGTTTTATTAGCCTTAAAAACTTATCAACTATTGTTAAAACTCCTTGAAAATGTATTGGTCTAGATACTCCGCATAATACATTTGCAAATTTTGGTTCAATCGCTTCAAGATTTTCGGCAAAATTTTCCTCTGGGATGAATAAATAATCACAGCCTAGGTTTTCAAGGAGTCTAATGTCTTCAGTGAGCGTTTTAGGATAACTAGAAAAATCTTCATTTTTTCCAAACTGCAAAGGGTTTATAAAAATTGATACTACAGTTTCAGAATAATTTTCTTTAGCGTACTCTACTAGGGATAAATGACCTTGATGAAGGTTTCCCATAGTGGGAATGAAAGCAAATGGATTTGAAAATTTAGTCAACTCTATCTCTATACTTGATTTGATTAGTTTCATTACAATTTAAGATTAAAAGCAATTCTCAACAGATGGGAAGTCTAAACTTTTAACCTCAGCAACATATTTTTTGAAGGCTTCTGAAATAGAATCAGATCCTTTCATAAAGTTTTTTACAAATTTGGGCTGCTTTTTCCAAGAGTAAGCTCCAATTGCATCGTAACAAACCATTATTTGTCCATCTGTTGCGGTACCTGCTCCAATACCTATTGTAGGAACTTTTAAAGCTTCAGATATTTCCTCAGCTAGAATTGCTGGAATGCATTCTAGAAGAATAATTTCTGCACCGGCGCTCTCTAGCTGCTTTGCTTCTGACAAAATTCTGTTTTTATCTTCTAAATCTCTCCCCTGAACATAATATCCACCTAATCTATTAATGGATTGAGGAGTAAGTCCCAAATGAGCGCATACTGGAATTCCTCTTTGAGACAGTAGCTCGGTAGTTTCAAGTATCCACGCTCCACCTTCAACCTTTATGGAATTTGCACCTGCTTGCATAAGTCGCATAGCATTATCATAAGCAAGCTTTTCAGTTGCATAACTCATAAAAGGCATATCAGCCATAATATGACTTTTTTCATTTCCTCTTTTGACGCATCTCAAATGATAAAGTAAGTCTTCCATAGAAACTGGAATTGTTGAGTCATGACCTTGAACAACCATGCCTAACGAATCTCCTACCAAAATTAACTCTACCCCGGCTTCAGACATTAATTTTGTCAAAGAAGCATCATAGGCCGTTAAACAAGCAAATTTAGTTTTATTCTTTTTGTGAATCCGAAAATCTTCTAGAGTTATGTTTTTACTCATGATTCATGATGAAATTTAATATCTTATTACATATTAAATCTTTTTTTTCCATTGGAAAAAAGTGAGTTCCATCGATTTTTTCAAAAATAAAATTTTTATTCGAAGAAAGAAATTCCCTAAATTCAGGAGCCAGAGTAGATCCTTCAGAGGCAAAAGGAACATAAGTCGATGTATTTATTTTTTTTATAAAACTTGTACTTGCCGAGTAAGAAACTGCAAAGGTTTTTGCTTCCCAATCAGGTTCACAGCTGAGGTGTATTTGGTTACTCTGAGATACAACTCCGCCATTTATATATGATTTCAAAGAATCTTCAGGCCAGTTTTTAAATGCTCCTCTTCCCTGATAATGGTTAAAAATCTCTTGCTTATCTAAAAATACAGACCTCCTTTTTTTTGCATTTGTGATCATCTCACTAGCTCTATTTTTTTTAAAAAAATTTATTAGGGAGATAAAAAAATAATTCGAAATATTAAAGAAAGGAATTTGCAATTTTAGGCTTTGAGGCTGTAGAACTGGATCGATTAAAATGCTTTTGTATATTTTATTTTTAAAATCGAAGGCTAACCTTGATGCTACTACTCCCCCCATTGAATGACCCATCAATATATTTTCTGAGGAAATAAATGTGTTAACAAATTTTTTTCCATCCTCGAAATAAGTTTTCCAAGATGTTAATTTTGATGGAATTGCGCTGGCTTTCGAAAGCCCATGACCTCTCTGGTCCAAAGCATAAATTGAATATTGGCAATCCAATATCTCATGCAATCTTAGAAAAAAAGGTTTATACGTTTCTGCATTAAAGCCTGTGGCATGAAAGAAAAAAATATTTTTATCTTTGTTGTCCCCTTCTAGATGAATGAAAGAAAAGCTTTCATTTGATATTTTGACTTCTTTTCTTTTTATTAAATCCATTGATACTATTGTTTGATGAAAGATGTAAAAGGCTTTCTAAGTGATAAAGAAGCTAAAAAACTACAAGAATTATTTCTAAAAGTCCACCATCTAGGTTCTGTTTTAGAAATAGGAACATATTGCGGTAAATCTGCATTGAATTTTTCAGATATTGCAAAAGATGTAAATGGGCTTATTTACACAGTAGATCATCATACGGGTTCCGAAGAACATCAATACGGAGAAGAATATCATGATTCGGAGCTTTTTGATGAAAGGCTAAAAAAATTCAACACTCTCCCTGAGTTTTTAAATAACCTTAAATTTAAAAAAATGGCGAAATTTATCATTCCAATAATTGATAATTCTCAAAATGCGTCAAAAGTATTTTCTGAAAAGATTAGTCTTTTATTTATAGATGGAGGACATTCTTTTGAAACCGCTCTAAGTGACTACAATGCTTGGAAGGATAAAATTTGCTCTGGTGGGTTGTTAGTAATCCATGACGTTTTTCCAAATCCCAAAGATGGGGGAAGACCGCCTTATGAGATTTACACTTTGGCAAGAGAATCTAAGGAATTTAATGATCTTGGGCTTTACGAAACTCTAGGAATACTAAAAAAACTTTAAATTAGAATTCAAAAAAATTACTTGAAGGGCTGAATTTATTTATTGAGTTTCCTGCCAGAATGGCAGCGCCCATGGTCCAACTTGGCTTTTCTATAGGCCAAAATTTTTTGTCTTTAAAAACGTATCCTGTCCATAGAAGACCATCTTCATCGATCAAATTGAAAGTATCTTGCAATATCTCTTCTGCTTCTTTTATTAAACCTACTTTGGTTAATGACAAAACTAGCTCGGAAGATTCGGCAGCCGTCACCCATGGTTCTTCTTTCACGCATTTACACCCCAGTCCGTCTACAACGAATTCCTCCCATTTTTCTTGAAGAATCTTGAGAGATTCTGATTTATTAAAAACTCCTGATAAAACTGGATAGTACCAATCCATACTATATCGAGAT
>TARA_B100000963_G_scaffold59490_1_pt1 | contig 13534 bp, 9 predicted proteins | sample TARA_B100000963 | Tara Oceans TARA_B100000963 (sample SAMEA2622097) | marine metagenome | biome: marine biome (ENVO:00000447); feature: surface water layer (ENVO:00002042); material: "saline water (ENVO:00002010), including plankton (ENVO:xxxxxxxx)" | depth 5 m | reverse complement strand
GTAAATAGTAGTTGTGTTGACCCATTAGATGGAAGTGGAATATACTCTAGTCTAAATGATTGTGAATTAATTTGCGATCCGATTATTGAGTCAAGTTGGAATTGTGTAAATAGTAGCTGTATTGATCCTTTTGATGGTAGCGGAATATTCTCCAGTTTAAATGATTGTGAGCTAGAATGTCATACTTCAAATTTAAATGAAAATAATAAGTTTTATTATGAATTGTATCCTAATCCATCAACTGATATTTTTAATGTTGAGTTTAGTACTAATGCAAATCTAGAAATTGATATTACAGTAGTTAATTCAATAGGTCAGGAAATTTTCAAAGAAATGGTAGAAATAGAGGGTCAATATATTAAGCAGATTGATTTATCAAATTATTCAAAAGGCATTTATAACATATCTTTCAAGACTGGTGATGAAATTATGAATTATAGGCTTATTTTACAATAACTAGTAACCGACCACCTTTTAAATTTTTGACTGTTCGAAGCCATTTATGATTTTAGTTTTTAATTTGTAGTTCTGGACATTACTGTTTAAGTAATTTCAACAAATAATTATTGGTATCTTTTATGTATTCATTATTTGATTTAAAAGTGAGACTATAAAAACACTCAATAAAAACCAACCTATAAAACCTTCAATAATTGCTAAATATTTTACAAATCCTCTAACTGGTATTTGACCAAAGCCAAGTGTAGAAAAAGAATTTATACTTAAAATTAACGAGTTTAACATTCTAACGAATAGAATGTAAACTAAATAAAGAAAGATTAATATATAAGAAATAAAACCAATTTTTATTTTGGTTTTATTTTCAAGATTTTTCCATTTTTTGCCAGCCATAAATTCAAATTTTGAATATAAGTATTTTATGATTTTATGTCTAGTAAGACTAAATTGATAAACTGGTTTGGATACTATTCTAATTGAATTTGGAACTTCAAGTTTTGCTTCATTTAGAATTTTTTTAAAATTCTCAAACTCATCAATTTCATTAATATGATTTTCTGAATAAATTTGATCAATAGTTGTTTCAGAACTATAGTATTTTATTATTTGCTTAATATCATTTCTTAGGGAATTAGGGTTAATATTATCCCAATCACTTCTAAAAAAAAAGAACACACCGCCAAAAAGTAAAATTGTCCAAAAACAAAATGTTAAAGCCTTAAAAGGATTATTTCCATAGTCAGAATATATTTTAAGAAATAAATTACCTTTCCAAGAAAACCAATTATTTAAATTCTTATTTTGTAAATACTCATATTCTTTAATTGAAGTTTCGACATCTTTAAATTTATAGCTTAATTTATTTTTCAGGAAACTTCCATTACTATCTAAAATTTTAATTAGCTTTCTATAGCTTGACACTAGATTTTGTTTGTTTTTAATATAATTATCCTTATTGATAATGTCTTTAATCTCATTAAAGTCTTCAGTTCCTTGGATATAACGATTCTTAGAAAATAAAAATCCAAGATTAAACACACTAGAGTCAATTTTAATTGAGTAAAAATCAGGAAAAGTATTGTTGCTTAATTTAATATAATCTTTGAAATTCGAATTTAAGATTGAAAGTTTTTTACTTATGAAATTATTTGCTAATTCAATGTGTTCTAAAGAATCTTCAATTAAAGATAATTGATCAATTTCGCAATCATTAATTGAAAAAAAAGGAGACTGAAAAATAATTTCTATTGAATCTTTTTTTTGTTTGAAAAGGCTATCAAGAAACTCAGCTTGAAATTCGTCTAATATTCTATCAGAAAAATTAGATACATTAAAATTAGATACATTATTAATATCACTAACCTGAAAAGTTTTAATTAATTTATTATAATTTGAAAAATATTTAATTGCTGTATCATTATCGATTTTTAAATCATATTTGTTATCATATTTATTTGAATTAAAATTTAAAATTTCAACACTTAAATCTTCAATATTTAATCCAACTTCATTTAAAAAAACATATTTATTTTCATTTTCTTGCCATAACTGTGAACCAGAATTTTTACAATAATTGAAGTTATTCCTAATTATACTATAGAATTCAGCTTTGTAGTCACTTTTTGCTCTGTAATGAGAAATTTTTGAGTTGTTTATATAAACATTTTTTAAATTCTTGGTAAAAACTTTACTTACATTGGAATTTATTAGATTCAGCTCTCCATGACTAGAGTTCAATTCTTCATCAATTATTGATATTTCAATAGGACCCTTAATGTACAAGCTGTCAAATGTTATTTCATTTATATTTGTAGCAGTAAAAAATTGATCAATTACTGTGTTGGTAAACTCAAATAAATTATTTGACTCTAAACTATCATTATAAATTCTTAAATTTTTAAAATAACAATTTCTAAAATGAATTCCATCTCCTATTTTTATACCATCTTTTATATTTTTTATTTCTTTTAAAAAGCTGCAATTTGTTATGTAAAAATTTCTGTCAATATTTAAATCTTCTATGGTAAATCTCCTCCAATTAAAAATATTGTAATATGTTTCTTTTTTAATGTATTTATAATCTGATTGTTTATTGTAAATTATATTACAATTTTCAATTACTAAGTCCTCATTACTTTCAGATTCTAATAATTTAACAAAATCATTAAATGATAGATTTTTATTTTCAATGTGTTCATCAGAAAATGATTCAAAACCTATTGTAATTAATATTATTATAAATATTATTTTTTTGTAGATCACTATGCTTTTTTTAGTTTATGTATACTGCTATTAATAATATAGTTGTAAACATAGTTAAAAAATAAACTAACCATCCGCGAACATTTACTAAAAAGACCCATTAATGGGTCTTTTTTTATATTTGAAAATATGAAAATCAAGATATTTCCATATGATAAAAATTGGCCTATACTCTTTGAAAAGTTAAGGTCTGAAATTAAAAAAAGTATCAATTTTAATGATATTGTAATTGAACATATAGGAAGTACTTCTATAAAAAAACTTGCTTCAAAACCAATAATTGATATTCTAATAGGAATTCGTTCGAAAAAATTAGATGATTACATTAAATCTATCACAAATTTAGGATATCAATATATTAAGGAGTATGAATTAGAAACACCTAACAGAAGATTCTTCTTGCTGGAGGAAAACGAAAGAAGAATAGCGCACATTCATTTAGTAAAATATAATAGTATTTGGTTTAAAAGACATATAGCTTTTAGAAATGAATTAAGATTTAATAATAATACTAGAAAAAAATATCAACAATTAAAATATTCACTCTCCAAAAAAGAATGGAAAGATTCCAATGAATATGCAGATGCTAAAACAGAATTTATTAGAGATGTTGAGAAGAGAATCATTATTGAATAAATAACCATCTCTAGTAACCGAACACCTTTTTAAAAGCTTTTAATTTTATAATCAGATAATACTTATATAATGTTTCTAGCAATATAGTCCAGGTCACCCTCTCAGTTCACTCAAAAAACTATGCTAAAAAACTCTTTAAAAAATCATCAAAAAACTAATTAAAAAATTACCAAATAATTACTTAAAAATATGTCAAAAAATACCTAAATAATTATTATAAAAAAAGAGTTCTAGATTAGGAGGTTTTGAAAAACTATTCAAAAAACTTATTGAAAAAATAAATTAAAAAACAATTAAAAAATGTCAGGGTAATTCTGCTACCCCGATATTATTGACTCCAATTATTTATCTGATAACTGATATCTTTTTGCCATTGCATAATTTGTTTATTAACTGCTAAACCAATAATTGCACATTCTTTATCACTTGCGTTACCTAGTTCATCATAATAAATTCCTTTTTTAGAATAACTATCATTATCAGGATATAATAATGCTACTTTCTTAGCATTAAAATACTTTGAATAAACAAACATTTGTCTAAGGTCATCTGGCGATGGATTTTTTCCATTAAGATTTTTCCATTTTGTGTCTAAAACAATTGTTTCATCATCTTTGGTTATTACGATATCAGGTTTCATACGAGATTTACCACCCTTATCACTTTGCCAGAAACTTTTTGAAAGTTGACCTTGGACTTTCATATCTTCATCTTTATTTCTTTTAATTGATGATAAAACAAATTTTTCCCACAGATCATTCATGTTAAACATGAGTGCAAGGACATCTTGTCTTCCTCTTTCTAAATCAGGGTGATAATTCAAAAGTATGAGCTTAGCAATCTCAATGGCATTTGAATAAACTACTGACTTACGATTTAAGACTATTTTATCAAAAGTTGAGCTAGATACCTTTAACTTATTTACATCAGGAAAGTTTAATAATAGTATTTGGATTCTGCTGTAGAGAAGAGGATTGTAATTTATAGAAGATAACAGATCTAAAGCTGTAAAAAGAATTTGATGAAGAAGATGATCTTTATCATAGTTTGTATAAGAAACATAAAACCTCTGTTTATGGACTAGATTTTTTTTAATGTGTTTATTAAAAAGTAATCTACCTTTTAATGCACCTTTATTACCTTCTCTTTTATTATATTTTTTAATCAGTCCTCTTCTTAAAAGATATTCAAGCTCATTGATATATAATTCAAAGTATAAATCTAATATTGAGTTTGGTTTTAATTTTAAAGAACTTGATGAAGGCGCCTGAGTATTAAACATACCAACCGCTTGAATCATCCCAATTAAAACTTCTCTCCAGCTTTCCGTCGGTTCTGATGTGTTTTTTTCAGCTTTCGGTAAAATTTCAATTGTTGTATTACCAATTTGCAATACACCTACATGCTCATTGAATTTAACACCATTGTGAATTAAACTATAATATGGCACTCCATTAACACCATAGTGCTTTTGTAAGGCACTAAATTGATCTTCATTAAGTCCATTTCCAATCTTCAAAGATTGATGTTCAAAAACAGTTATATTGTTGTTGCGGTTCACTAAAGAAGTTTTTTTAGAATTTCTTCAAATTGATCGTCATCAACCTTAGTAACATCATTTAATCTATATATTTCTTTTTCTGAAAGTAGACCATCATCATAATCAGAAAAATTTGCAAAAATTGATGATTCAGATTCGGAATCTTTTTCAACAAAACCTTCTCCCAGAACCAGGCCAATTTTTCCAAAATCACCAAAAAAGTATTCTTGAAGTAATGGAATTACCTTGTTCTGAAATGTAGATTTCAAATCATCAGTTGTTTTAAGATTCATGAAATATGAATGACCAATCATATGATCTTTATCAATAAGCTTTTCGATTCTTTTATTGATAGTATTAAATAACTTTTTGATATTGATATCCAATCCATCGATTTCTTTAGTTACATGCTTTTGGTCAGGCGGTAGTTCCTCAAAAACAAATCTTCTTCTTAGTGCTGTATCCAAAGCTTCAACACTTCTATCAGCTGTATTCATTGTTCCGTATATATCGAGATTACTTGGAACACTGAACGATTCTTTTGAGTAAGGGAGAATTGTAGTTATTTCATTAATTTGATTTTCTCTTTTGTCAGTTTCAATCAATGTTATTAATTCTCCAAAAATACTAGAGACATTACCTCTGTTTATTTCATCGATAAAAAGCGCATATTTTTTTTCTGGATTTTTTCTAGCTGTATTTGATATTTGTTTGAAGACACCCGGCTCTATTTGATAGTTTAATTCTTCACCTTCATCATCCATAATAGGTTTTATTCCTTCAATAAAATCCTCATAGCTGAATGATTGGTGGAATGTCACAAATTCATATCTTTTTATTGGTTCAGCATTTATTTTCTCAATCGATTGTAAAGTCTTGGTAATTTCATATGCCTCAGGAATTAGTTCATCAAGATTTGTTGCATTTACAAATCTCCAAGATGAATTTTCATTTTTCCACATAACTTGCGGTTCTCTTCTACTAGAAAAATTGACATTTGGACAATCATATGATGTGTGAGCTTGTAATTGTCCCCAAATACTTGCTTTGAGTGTATTTGTATTTGAGATATTTAATTTTGCAATTATCAGCTCATGCGATGCAATATCTTTCACTTTACTCTCTCCATTTAATAAAATAACAGCAGCCATTATATCAAACCAACTATATTTATTTTTTCTTAGATAATCTTCTAAAAATTGACTTCTAGTCATCTTCTCATTAATGTCTGTGTATTGAGAAAATAATTTTGATAAATGATATGTTTTACCCGTCCCTGGAGGACCAAATAGTATTTTGTTAATAGGTGGTTCCATTAATTCGTTATTATTGAATATAAGTTTAATATGATCTGTATTAGTAACTTCAGCAATAGTGTCCCAATAATTTTTACCAGTAATTTCTAGTTCTTTTTCTAAATTTTTTTGACTCCATTTTACTAATACTCTTTTTCCATTTCTTCTATTTTCAACTACTTCTCCTGTGGCTTTAACCTTAAATACAGATTTATTCTTTTTTCTGAAAACTGATTTAATTGCAATCATATCTCCAGATTTAACTGTATTTACAATGTCAATATATTTGTTGTCATAACCATTTTCCCATAGACCCTCTTTTACAAATCTATATGTTTGATCTTTCGGCTCATGATCACTCCAATATGATCCCACTATGAAATATTTTTTAGAGTTTTTTTTAATTTTTGAATTCATATTTAATATTGCCTCAACCTTTTCAGGAAATTTCTTGTTGTAGTTTTGTCTTATATGTTTTAAAGCGAGCATATTAAATTCAAATAAGTAGCCCTGTTTAACCCCTCCATTAGATTGAATTGGAAATCTCTGATCCTGGCCTTCAAAATCAATTAAATCTTTAGAGTATATTTTAAACTCATCCCATATGATTGGATTTTCTAACGGAAAGAATTCTATGTCAACAATCCATCCATTTTCTTGCCAGTCATTTGAAGGATGACGAGTTTTCCCTTTTACAGAATCCTCTAAAGCAAAAGAAAAGCCTTTGATTCCTGATGAATAATTTATAATTAAATCACCTTTTTTTACATTTTCTAAATTTGTCCAATAATACTTTTGACCACCTGATTTATCTTTAAAAGGAGCAAATAAATATTTCATTCCTATATTTTCAGTTAAGGTGCCCCCTTGGCACACAAACCAAACATTGCCACTAAATGTATTATTATTTAAAACTTTATTTCTAAAGATTTTATCAAACACAGCTTTTTTAAAATTTAAGTCATTAAATCTTTGAAATTTATCCCCAATCTCAAGCTCTATTTTACAAGCATTTAGAATAGATTGAATGTTATTACTAATTGTAAAAAAATCTAATTTAGAATACAATCTATTTTTTGTTGCAAATTCTTGAAAATTTGCATCAACATTTGCAGATTTTTCTAATATGGCCATGTAGTTTCCCTCAGCCTTAATACTTAAAACTATTCTGTTTCCAATTAAAAAACTAAGTCTATTAGATTTTGAACTAAAAGAAATTCTTTTATCAGACTCTTTGAGTCTAAATTCTTCTATTATGATATCTATGAAAGAAAAGAAATCATTCAAATTTTGAGTATTGTAGGATTTGATTCGCTTAGTAAATCCTTCATCTTCTTTATTAACAATCTCAAATCCTTGATTAATTAATAGCTTAAAACATTTAGATTTATCACCACCACTGAACATATTAGGGTTTAATTCATCTCCATTTGCAAAATAGTTAGCATAGGAAATTATAAGTTTAGGAGGATAAGTTTTATTATTATGGAAAACATTGTAGGTAGTGCTATTTCTTCCTCGTGGAACTCCTTCTTGATCAATTTTATCAATAGCTTTTAGAAGGTGATCTTTTGTTATATTTTCGGGTATCATAAATAATTATACGAATATTATCATTTCGTAATTATGTGCTAATTCAATCTCATTCTGGAATTATATATTCCTTTATTGAAAGTCTCTTTAACAAACATAATCATAATTTATTAACTAGTAACCGAACACCTTTTTAAAAGCTTTTAATTTTTTAATCAGATAATATTGACAAAATGTTTCTGTCTATGTAAGCTAGGTTACCCTCTCAGGTCACTTAAAAAACTTCGCTAAAAAACTCTTTAAAAAATCATCAAAAAACTAATTGAAAAATTACCAAATAATTACTTAAAAAATAGAACTAATAACACCAAATAATTATTTAATAAAAAAGAGAGTGCTAGAGTAGGGGAGTTTGAATAACCATTCAAAAAAATTTAATGAAAAACTACTTTAAAGTAAAATAATATTACTGAAAATAAGTTATTGACTAATCAAGAGATATTCTCATAATTAAGATATCATTTGATTCTGATGATATGATTTGATTATTATTAAATATTGTACCTCCTATTTCTAAAGACATGTAAGCGCAGTTAGTTCCTTTTAAAAGTCTAAAGCCACCACCACCTGGGGTTCCAGTAATTAATGTAGGACTTGCATTAACATGATAAAAATCTAAAAAATTACCACTAGAGTCAAATTTGGTAGTTAATGCTTTAATTGGTGAAATAACGTGTTCTAGGTTATTTAAAATAAAATTATTTGAATTGAATCCACAAAGCACCTTTTCTGAATTTATTTCAATAACAGAGTTGGGTGGAGATGAATTTGACCCATTAAGAAAAGTTAATTCCAAGTTGTTACTTGCCAAGTTAAATTTAGATATAAAACCTTCGTTACTAAAAAATATTGATTGGGGTAAACTATTTGTAGTATTATTATAATGAATACCATATAAATATGCATTAAAATTAAATATTGAAATACCTTCTATTTCTTCAACATAATCTAAAGTATTATTTAACTCAGTAAATGTAGGGCCACTAAAGTCTATTTTAATTAATTTTTTTTGATTATTTATATTTAATATTCCAAGACCAAATTCACCACTAAAATTAATATCAAAATCTAAAAAATCACAATAATATCCACTTGTTGAACCATCTGTTGTCCAAGTTTGCACCCAATTAATTGATCCATTTTCAGAAAGCTTACATATAAAATTAGCTTCCGCGGCATATCCATTTAATATGTCACCTGGGTTATTAGTTATTCCAGAATTTAGAGTAGTTCCATTAGTTAAAGTTATATCACCTCTGTAAACTCCAGCTAGATAAAAATTATTATTTGTATCAATCCTAAGGTGTTCAGCAATAAATGAAGATCCCCAATATCCATCGTAAAAGTTTCCAGAGCAGCTAGAAACAAGCTCTATAGAATTTAAAAAAATAAGATTATCACTTAGTTTTATTAACTCACTGGCATTTCCAAGGTCGTACTGATTATTACATAAAGTATTATTTGAACCAAGCACAAAAACCTCTCCAATAGAATTTATAACAACTTCCTCGAAAACACATTCCGATGAGCTATGAACATACGAACTTAAAATATTTCCAGTACTATCACATTTAACTATGAATGACTTCTGTCCATCTATATTTATAGTTGTATTTGCAATAGACACATTTTGACTATTACTAGAAAAAGATCTGCCAAGTAAGTATAAATTATCATTTTGATCTACACTTATTGAATTATAATCCATATTTACCATTCCATCTATTGGTAAATGAATTAAGTTATAATTATTGCTTGAAGAAGAAAAATCAGTAATACTAACAGATGGATTATTTGAATTGACGACTTCTTCAGAATCAATAGAAGAAGAACCACTTACATCTCCACAATTTTCAAAGTAATCCTCATCAACTAAGTAACCATGAAAACCTGAACCATTAGCTGATATTTTTTGACCAACTGATAAAAATATCGGAGCATTTAGACAAATATCTCTTCCATAGCCTTGTCTAACTTGTAAATCATCTATATTAATAGCCATATTTTCTGTGTAAAGATTTGTTATAACCAACTTTTTATTATTTGGAACTATGTAGGGGTCATACCAATTTTGATTAAAATATGTAATCGGTGTAATATTTGACGAAACATCAACTAAAATTCCATATATGTTACAATTATATGAATCTGTAGAAATAGTTTTTCCTTCTGAAATAATGTATGGATTATGAATCACAAATTTATTTTGATGTAAATTATCTAAGGACATAATTATGGTATCATTAACGTACATAGCACCGTCTCCATAAGTAAATACTTCTGTTATATATAATCTTTTTCCATAAGGAGCTGTATAACTGTAATTATTTTCTGTGTTTAATTCAAAAGTTATTGGTTCTCCATTTAAACCATCAGGAAACTTAAAATCACAACCACCACCATTATTATTAGAAATATTCATATTTCCTAACATATCAGCTACAGCTGCTGAATCTAAGCCTGCATTTTCAGCATATTTTGCATAAGGAACACTCATCATTTGAGTGGTTGATACTAAGTTATAATCTGAGCCTCCTGTGGCGTCTAATTCAACTTTGAGAAAGTGAGCGTCTTCTCCCCAAGTAATATCATCAAAAACACCAGAAATCACTTCTCCTTGACCAATAACCACATTAAATAGACCAAACTGATCGGTTGTAGTGTTGTGAGTTTCAGAGTAGGAGATAGTGCCCTCTACACCACCTTGCAAAACTGATGTTCTAAGCGATATGTTTTGATCTACAAGCTTTGCGCCATCTGAGTCAGTTGCTGCACCTTGGTAATTGATACCGTTTTGAGCTAAAGTTGTTGAGCTAATTAATACAAAAAGAAAAAGCAGATATCTCATGATGATTATGTTTTTTCAAATATATCGAAAAATAGAATTGGAAAATATATACAAAATATATATCTTTGATACATCAAATTACTAGAGATGAGGTGACCTTTTGGGTGACCTAAGTCGAGATCTAAAATTTGGTTCTAGAGTAGGGGATTAAAAGGTTCATCTGCTCTCATCCCGACCACATTTTTACTCCATTTTCAAGGAATTTGATCACAAATTCCTTTTTAATTTATTTTGATGGTATTACTTTTTAGTAGTAAAATTTAATTTAAAAATATTAAAAGTTAGTATAAAAGCTATACATATAATTGTATAAAAATATATTTGATTTGATTTTAGTGAGTTGTAACGTAAGTGTAATACTTTAAGCGTAAAAGTCAATAATACTTTGAAAGCAACTTTCTTAATTTATTCAATTTTGGCTCAATAACAAGCTTACAATAGGCCTGATCTGTATTATTTTTATAGTACTCTTGGTGATATTTTTCTGCAGGAAAGAATGATTTATATTTTTGTACTTCTGTAACAATTTTATTTCCAAAATATTTTTTATTGTACTTTGCTATTTCTGATTTAATAAGATCTATTTCACTGTCGTCATGAAATAATATGATTGACCGATAGTGTCTACCTATATCATTTCCTTGTTTATTTAATGTAGTAGGGTCATGCACCAAAAAAAATATTTCCAAAATATTTTTTAAATTAATTATTTCTGGATTGTATGTTATTTGACAAACTTCGGCATGATTTGTTTTTCCGTTTACAACTTCTCTGTACGTTGGATTTTTAATATCACCTCCAGAAAAACCGCTAATTATTGTTTCAATTCCTTTAACGGTTTCAAAAGCGGCTTCAATACACCAAAAACAACCACCTCCTAAAGTTATTTGTTTTTTCAAGTTCTGTGCCATAGAATAATTACAGATAAATACAATTAAAAATAAAAATTTACTCATTTTTGCTAAATTAACAAACTATGCTATAACACATTAAAAAAATAATCATTATAGCTAGTGAAAAATTACAAAATAGTAGCTTGAAAATAGTTAAAAAATATTCAAAAAAACTTATTAAAAATTAATTCCTAATTCTAAACCAATTTTTGGAACAATTCCTGTGTATCCTCTTTCCGGAGAATTAAAGACTAAATTAATTGGTTTATTATCAACATCTGATGCTCTTAGACCTCCACCAATAAAAAAGTCAAATGTGAAATTGTAGGAAAAAATCATTTGTAAGCCTAAAAGAACTCCACCTTCAATCTGTTTAATATCATATTTATCTTTAACAATTTCATATGAATATCCTTCACCGTTAACATAATTACCCTCAATATCATAATAAGGCTCAATCAACCAAGAATCATCATACCACTCGTCTTGTTGTAAAAAATATTTAGAGTTAGCGTATAATCCAGCGTAAATACCAGCAAGTGGAGAATCACTTGAATTGTTTATTTTAGGCTTAACAACATATTTTCTAAATTGCAATTCTCCCATCCATCCATATTGATCACCATTTTCAGTTAAGTTATATCCTGCCGATAATGTATATGAATTATCATTTTTAAGCATTTTTTCATAGGTTAAATAAAATGTACCATCTACAAAATGAAAAGGACTAATTTTAACTAATCTTTCTTGTGAGTATGAAAATAAATAAATCATACAATACATACAGATTAAAAATAATTTGATAAATTTCATAAATTATAATTTCTAAATTAAAGTTGTTAAAACAATATTTTTCGTAAGACGTCTACAAAAAATTAATAATCAAAATTAATAGATTTTAATTGTTGAAATAAATTATTCTTTAGGAAGCTGTTGTTCATATATAGAAAATTGATGAACTAATCCATTTTTGATATAAGCACCTGCAAAATGATTAACAGTATTTGTGACAGTATCATTACTTACTTCGAAATTATACCCATTAAGAACCCATTCTCCACCATCGCCATCAGGATTAGTTACTGAAGTAGCCCATTGGTGATCAAACTTTAAATTATTTGATGCAAACCAATTAGTCAAAAATGTACCAAGTTGATCTTTTCCATTTATTTTTTCTCCGTAAGGACCATTAACAGCAATAGAGTCAGCTGCTAAATTCATTATGGCATCCAAATCTTCAGACATATGATGATTACACCAGTTTTTCCAAATGTCAATTGATTTATTACTTCCAGTTGCCCATGAAACTCCAGGTTCAAAAACTGAAAAGCCTACTGTTTTTGGCTTAGATGTCTGTTGATTGGTACAACTTAACAATGTAAAAATTAAAGAAAATGTTATTATAAAATTTTTCATTTGTAAATTATTAATATTAATATTTTAAAATCAAAAATAATATTTTTATGTATTTAATTTGATTTAATACTAAAAAATGAGATAAATAATTCGTATTAATTAATTAGAACATTATGCTTGTGTCTAATGATTTGGAGTAGTTTGTTTAATTTACATGAAAATAATCTCTCAAAGCTAGTATTATTATATTTTAAAAGAAATTTCCTGAATTTTATTTGGATATTATTTCTTAATTTAGTTTTATGAAAAAAATAGGATTATTATTTTTATTTTCATTTGTATTTTTTCTATTAGGTCAGATTTTATGGACCATCACGTTAATAATTGATAAACCATTGTTTGGAAGTAAAATTGTAGAAGATTGGTCAATCAATATCTTATACAGCTTATTTTCAATAATTGCTTTGATTGGTAGTTTGAAGATATATCGAAGTAAACAAAACTAGTGTCTTAGAAAATTTTAAATACATTAACAACAATTATGCCTTTTTTAGAAAAATCAGAAATTATTTTTTTCTTTATTTAAATCTAATTCATTGTCTCTTTTCGATTTAGTTAATTCAAGAACCTTTGAAGCTTCATTTTTTTCAAT
>TARA_B100000963_G_scaffold263712_1_pt1 | contig 13540 bp, 10 predicted proteins | sample TARA_B100000963 | Tara Oceans TARA_B100000963 (sample SAMEA2622097) | marine metagenome | biome: marine biome (ENVO:00000447); feature: surface water layer (ENVO:00002042); material: "saline water (ENVO:00002010), including plankton (ENVO:xxxxxxxx)" | depth 5 m | reverse complement strand
TCAGATATTTTTATATTGTAGTAAGTTCCAAATATAAAACCTTGATAATATTTTTCATTTGGAACACAACCTGTTAAAAGGAATAGAAAGACGAAGAGATACCTAACCACCAAAGTCATCAAACATAATGTTCTCAGGCTCTACTCCAAGACTATCGAGCATCGTAAAACATGCATCCATCATCATAGGTGGACCACACATATAATATTCACAATCTTCAGGAGCTGGATGATCTTTCAAGTAATTATCAAATAATACTTGATGAATAAATCCGGTCATACCATTCCAATCATCTTCAGGTAAAGGATCAGATAAAGCAGCATGCCATGTAAAATTCTCATATTTGTCTTGCAGCCTATCAAAATCGTCTACATAAAACATTTCCTTTAAACTTCGAGCGCCATACCAGAAGGTAATTTTTCTTGAAGAATCTAGTCTAAGCAATTGATCGAATATATGAGATCTCATTGGTGCCATTCCTGCACCTCCACCTATAAATACCATTTCGTTCGGAGTATCTTTCGCCATAAATTCTCCAAATGGTCCAAAGATTGTTAGATTATCTCCTGGTTTTAGATTAAATAGATATGATGATGCTTCTCCTGGAGGAAAATTTGTACCTGGAGGAGGACTTGCAATTCTAATATTAAATTTCATTATCCCCTTTTCTTCAGGATAATTAGCCATTGAATATGCTCTTATAACTGGGACTCCTACAGTGGCAACGTTTTCAAAAACTTTAAATTTTTCCCAATCACCTTTATAGATATCTTTAATATCAAATGACTTATAATCAGCTTCATAGGGGGGTATTTCCATTTGAACATAGCCACCGGCTTCAAATCCTACGTTCTCACCCTCAGGTAATTTAAGTACTAATTCTTTTATAAAAGTAGCCACGTTATCGTTAGATACAACAGTTGTTTCCCATTTTTTAACACCAAAAACTTCATCCGGTACTGTTATTTTCATATCTGCTTTTACAGGGACTTGACATGACAATCTCCAGCCTTCTCTTTTTTCTTTATTATTGAAATGAGCTTCTTCTGTTGAAAGTATTGAGCCTCCACCTTCAAATACTTGGCATCTACATTGAGAGCAAGTACCGCCACCTCCGCATGCAGAAGAAAGAAATAAATTTTCAGATGCTAGAGTCTGTAGTAACTTCCCTCCGGCAGGGACTTTGATTGCTTTGTCTTGATCACCATTTATTTCGATAGTAACGTCACCTGTGGAAACCAGTTTTGATCGAGCAAAAAGAATGACAAATATCATTAAATTTACTATCAATGTAAACGTTGCTATCCCAAATATAAGATCTAAGTTAATCATTTAGAGTATTATTCCTCCAAAAGACATAAAACCAAAGGTCATCAAACCAACAGTTATAAAGGTAATTCCTAATCCTTCAAGGCCATCTGGAATATCACTATATTTTAATTTTTCCCTAATTCCTGCGAGTAAAACTATCGCTAAAGCCCAACCAACTCCGCCACCAAGACCATAAACAACGCTTTCTCCAAAATCTAAATTCTTCTCAACCATGAATAAAGAAGCACCAAGAATTGCGCAATTTACTGTGATTAAAGGAAGAAAAATCCCTAAAGCAGTATAAAGTTTAGGCACGTATTTATCTAAAAACATTTCAAGAATTTGAACGCAAGCAGCAATCACTCCTATGTAGCTTATTAAACCAACAAATTCCAGTGAAACATCAGGGTACCCAAGCCACGATAAAGCTCCATCTCTAAGAAGAAAGTTATAGATAATGTTATTAAGAGGAACTGTAATAGCTAAAACAACGACAACAGCAATTCCTAATCCAATAGCAGCCTCAATTTTTTTTGAAATTGCTAAAAAAGTGCACATTCCAAGAAATACTGACAAAGCTAAATTTTCTATAAAAATAGATGAAATAAAAATTGAGAGGTAATGTTCAAGCATGATGAGTTTCTACCTCTTTAGGAGCATTTTTACTCATTAAAAATTCTTTTTCCTCAACTTGTTCAGTTTTCCATGATCTTAATGCCCATATAAATAAGCCAATTATAAGAAATGAGCTTGGAGCTAATAGAAAGAAATTATTACCAACATACCATCCACCATTTTGAGTGGTGGTAAAAATATCTATCCCTAGAAGTTGGCCTGAACCTAATAACTCTCTTATAGTTCCAACAACTATTAAAATTAGACTATATCCCAATCCATTTCCTAGCCCATCTAAGAAGCTAATTCCAGGAGGATTTTGCATCGCAAATGCTTCTGCTCTTCCCATTACAATACAGTTTGTAATGATAAGTCCTACGAAAACAGACAAAGTTTTGCTTGTCTCATAATCATAAGCCTTAAGGAATTGATCCACCAAAATAACTAACGAAGCAATGATTGTCATTTGAACAATGATTCTGATGTTTGTGGGGATAATATTTCTAATTAGTGAAATGAAGAAGTTAGAAAGACTTACTGTCACAGTCAAAGCAACACACATAATTAATGTTGGATAAAGCTTGCTAGTAACCGCTAAAGCGGAACAAATCCCAAGTATTTGTAATGCGATTGGATTATCTTTAAAGATAGGAGTTAAAAGTATTTCTTTAAATTTAGACATCGCTCAATTTAATTTCTTTATTCTTTAAATTATTAATAAATGGACCAAATCCCTCATCGCCGAGCCAGAATGCTAAGAGATTTGAAACTCCTTTACTTGTGATTGTTGCACCGGATAAACCGTCAACCTCGTATGAATATTCTTCGCTCCCAGGATTAGAAAAACCTTTAATTACTTCAATTTGAACTAATCCATTCTCATCATAAACTTTTTTGCCATTCCATAATTTTTTCCAGTTGGGATTATCAACTTCGGCTCCTAAACCAGGAGTTTCTTTATGCTTATAAAATTCTAAACCAACTATTGTATTCAGATCTGAATCCAAGGCTAGGTAACCGTATAAGGTTCCCCATAAACCATATCCTCTGACAGGAAGAATTAAGGTTTTGAATTCGTTATTTCTGTATTCAATAAATACTTTTGAAATATTTTCTCTCACGCTAATCATCGCAATGTCATCAGCACCATTAAGAACTTTATGCTGAGATGAGTCTCTTAGAATAGTGTCAAGGTCGTATTGATCAGAAGGATAATCTGAAGGTTGACCATCATTTAGATCAACAATTACTTCTTTAATAGATTCTAAAGCTTCAATGGATGATGGATAAAATTCGAGTAACCTAGCAGCATCAATAATTTTACTTTGTTGATCAAAAATAACATTTTGCTCTTGTTGATCTTTAAGCGAAACCGCAACTGTAGAGATAACAGCACCACAGATGGTGCATAATCCAATACCAACAAGAATAATATTTAAGATACTATCTTTCTGCATAAATTACTTTATTTCTTCTATTTATATTTTGCTTCACAACAAAATAATCAATCAATGGAGATGTAAGATTCGCAAATAAAATAGCTAACATCATTCCTTCTGGAAAAGCTGGATTTACAACCCTTATCAAGACTACTAGAACACCAATAATTAATCCGTAGATCCATCGTCCTTTATTTGTATGTGATCCGGAAACTGGCTCAGTTGCCATAAAAACCATTCCAAATGCATACCCACCAATAACCATATGCCACCAAAAAGGCATTGAAAACATGGGATTATTTTCACTTCCAATAAGATTGAACAAATAAGATGTCGCTATAGTACCCAGCAACACTCCAGCAATAATTCTCCAGGATGCCACCCTAGTAAAGAGAAGCACGGCTAAGCCAATGAGGATCGCAAGGGTAGAAGTCTCTCCAATGGAACCTGGTATGAAACCAAGGAATGCATTCGACCAACTATAGGCTTCTGGAAGGAATTGATAACCAGATTCAGCTGATAGACCTAAAATGGTAGCAGCTGAGTAACCATCAACCGCAACCCATGATAAATCACCTGACCAGGAAGCAGGATAAGCAAAATACAGAAAAGCACGCCCTGTAAGAGCCGGATTTAAAAAATTCTTTCCTGTTCCACCAAAGATTTCTTTTCCGATAACTAATCCTACAGAAATACCTAATGCAACCTGCCATAGAGGTGCATCAGGTGGGCAAGATAATGCAAATAAAACTGTAGTTACAAAAGCACCTTCACTAATTTCATGGCCTCTCACTACAGCAAATACTGCTTCCCAAAAAATGCCGACTATAAATGTTACTAAATAAATAGGCATAAAAAAGACAGCACCGTATGAAATACAATCAAAAATATTATTCGGATTTAATCCGGATACAATTTCAATAATCGGCCAATGCCAGTCTTTAGTGAATTCTTGACCAGCAGCATTCAAAGTTTCAATAGCTATTAAGGATTGATACCCTAAGTTATACATTCCAAAAAACATAGTTGGAAAAGTTGCCATCCAAACTATTGCCATTACTCTTTGTATATCAGATCCATCTCTAACGTGAGTTAAACCGGATGTTCTTCTAGAAGACGAATAAAATAAATTTTCAAATACATCAAAAAGAGGAAAATATTTTGACCACGCCCCATCCTTTTGAAAATTAGGTTTTGCTTTATCAAAGAGATTTCTAAGTGGATCTGACATTTATCTAGCCCTCTTCCTCTATAATTTTTAAATTTTCTCTAAGAATAGTTCCATAATCGTACTTACTCGGGCAAACGTATGTGGCTAAACTTAAATCTTCTTCATCTAATTCAAGAACGCCCAGATCTTGAGCTTCTTCTGTATCTTTGAGAATAATACTTTTTAGTAATTGAGTAGCCATAATATTGAAAGGCAAAACGTCCTCGTATACACCAATCGGAACGATGGCTCTGTCTGCACCGTTCATGGAAGTAGTAAAATTCAAAGGATTAATTTTTTCAAAAAATTTAGTAAAGAAAACTGGTAAAAAAGAGTGTTTTTTTAAATCAGGTCTAAACCAATTAAATATTTCTCTATCATCGTCCTCAACTTCCCTCAAAACAGATACTTGATTGTGAAAATGTCCGATAAAACTCTCATTCTTTGCTGCATTTCTTCCGGATAAAATAGAGCCAGAAATGATTCTATTAGTTCCCTCATGAAGTTTATCTTTTAGAATATCCAGCAAATAAGCACCACTGATTGTTTCCATTAGAAATGGAACCTTTAATTGAGGCCCTGCAACACTCACAAGTTTCTTAAATGATAACCTACCGAAATTAAACATATGCCCAATTTGACAAACATGTTGATAATTTATTGTCCAAACAGATTTATTTCTTCCTAAGGGCGAAATGTAATGAATCTGCGTACCTACGTTTCCAGCGGGGTGAAGGTTATTTAACTCATAAAGCCTTACTTTCTCGCTTTCTACGAACAAATTAGAACCTATTTTTGAAGAAATATGCACATACTTTGAGGTTATTAAGGATAGTATTTCTATACCTTTATTAAAATCATCTAAGTTCTGTTTGATGAAGATTTCTGGATCAAAAGAGAGAGGGCTAGTATCTAGACATGATATAAATATTTCATCCGAGTTTTCATCAATATTAGGTACCTTGGAGAAAGGTCTTTTCTTCAAATTAGCCCAAAGCCCACTTTCTATTAGTATCTCTCTTACACTTTCTTTATCTGCTTCAAAGCTTTGAGGATTTTCTATGAAAACCTTCTCTTCGTTGGAGCTATTTCCTTCAATTACTAAAGACTCAAAAGCTCTCCTTTCTCCTCTATTAATCTCAATTACTTCTCCTGAAAGAGGCGCAACTAAAAATAGACCAGGAATTTTTTTGTCTTCTAGAAGCTTTTGCCCCTTTATGACTTGATCACCAACTTTTACGAACATTGTAGGCTTTAAATCATGAAAATCTTTACCTAATACAGCTGCCCTTTCGGTGTTATATTTTGTTATAGATAAATCGATAACATGGCCGGAAATTGGAATATCTAAGCCTTTCGATATAGTAATATTTCTCATTACAAAAAGTAAGGAAGACGATTATATTTAATGCCTGCCAAGCTTTTGATTACTCTTAAGAGTTGCACGCAATAACCAAGTTCATTGTCGTACCATGCATAGATAACTATTTGTTTTTCATCACAAATAGTAGCTTCAGAATCAATAACACAAGCATATCTACTGCCAACTAAATCTGATGAAACGATCTCTGAAGAATTCGTAAAATCAATTTGGTCTTTGTAAATTGAATGAAAAGCTAATTGTCTAAAATACTCATTTGCTGTTTCTTTGTTATTTAAAGATTTATTCAAGGAAAGTTTTAAAATAGCCAAAGAAACGTTTGGAGTGGGAACTCTTATAGCATTTGCTGTTAATTTACCCTTCAGGTTTGGAAGAATCTGACTAACTGCTGAAGCTGCTCCAGTTTCAGTTATAACCATATTAAGCGCAGCACTGCGGCCTCGTCTTGATTTTGAATGATAATTATCTATAAGGTTTTGATCATTTGTGTAAGAGTGAATTGTTTCAACGTGTCCATTCTTAATTCCGTAATCATCATCCAATGCTTTTAAAAGTGGAACAATTGCATTCGTGGTGCAAGATGCTGCACCTACAATTTGATCTTCATCATTGAGTTCTTTTTCATTAACTCCAAAAACAATATTCTTCAGAGGTGATTTAGTGGGAGCAGTTAATAATACCTTATTGGCTCCTTTAGATTTTAGATGTTCTGATAAACCTTTTTCATCTCTCCAAGCTCCTGAATTATCAATGATTAATGCGTTATCAATTCCATACTTTTCATAATCGATATTGGAAGGATCTCCGTCAATAAATTTAATTAGATTTCCATTTATTACTAATCCGTATTCATCTAAATCAACTCTTATAGTCCCTTTAAAATTTCCATGTACAGAATCTCTTCTCATTAATTCTGCGCGTTTAAATAAGTCATCATCACTTTTTTTTCTTACAACTACAGCTTTTAATGAAAGAGTTTCTCCTGAACCAGTATCTTCAAGTAAAAGTCTGGTAATTAATCTTCCAATTCTTCCAAATCCAAAAAGAACTACATCTTGAGGTTCTTGGAGGACAGGATTTTTATTACCAATGGCATCTGCAACCTGCTCTTTAACAAATTCTTCTAAAGATAAAGATTTTGAATCAAACATATATCCAGCGGCGATAATACCCACATCTATCTCACTAGGTCCCAGATCAAGATTATTAAGTATGTTTATTACCTCGTAAGATTCAAATTCACTAAGTTCATTTTTTTCAGTTTCTCTAACTAATCTATGTTCCTGCATTATCTGAGAAACCGACAACGTTATTAAAGGATTACCATATAAAAGAATTCTTACATTTTTTTCCCTATGAAGATTTCCTATCATAGGAATCATTTTTTCTACTAAGGATTGTCTTTTAATCCAATCGGAAAGATAGTCTTTTGGTTTAGATCTATCTCTTTTATCTGGATTTTGATCAGACTTTGTTGAGGCCATCTATATTTTATTTTATAAAGATGCGTAGTTGCTTAGGTGGTAATCAGAATTTCCGTATAAAGTTCTTATAGTAGTCAGTCTTTTAAAATAGTGGCCAATGTGCATTTCGTCGGTAACGCCCATACCGCCATGAAGTTGAATAGACTCTTCTCCTATGTGTTTGCCTGATAACCCAATCTGATATTTTAGTGAAGCTAAGGCTTTCTTTTTATCTTCAGTGTTATCATTCATTTTCGCAGCACACATAACTAGTAAAGATTTAGATTGTTCATAGTGCATAAAATTATCTACCATTCGATGTTGTAAGGCCTGAAACTGACTCAGTTTTTGCTCGAATTGCTCTCTAGTCTTAGTATATTCAAGAGTCATCTCGTTCATTTTGCCCATTATTCCAACTGCCTCTGCACATATACCTAAAGTTGCAAGATCAATGGCGTTATCAATGGTAGAAAATCCTTCATCCATTGCACCTAATAATGAATCTTTAGGAATAGATACATTCTCTAAAGTTAATTCTGAGGCTTTCCCGCCATCAATAGTAGAGTAATTTCTAAGCGACACTCCTTTGGTATTTGCATCCACTAAAAAAAGTGAAATACCTTTCTCATCGCATTGATTGCCGGATGTTCTTGCAGAGACAATTAAAGTGTCAGAAGCAGAAGCATTATGAACTAAAGCTTTGTAACCATCTAGAATAAAACCATCATCTGAAGCTGTAGCTTTCGTCAAACAATCAGATAAATTAAATCTGCTTTGCGGCTCGATATAGGCAAAGGTAATTATTTTTTCTCCACTTATCATGGGATGCAGATAATTTGTCTTTTGTTCATCAGAACCCAAATCAGCTAGGATTTTTCCAGAAAGAAGAATTGATGGAACGTAAGGCTCTACAATTAGTCCTTTACCAAGATTTTCCATAATCACCATTACGTCAACAGGGCCGCCGTTATATCCCCCATCTTCTTCAGAAAATGGCATACCCAGCCAACCTAAACTTCCAAAAGTTTTCCAATTTTCTTCATTGAATCCTTTTTCAGAATCTAGAAACTTCTTTCTATCGTCAAAAGTATATTCTCTTTCAACAAATTGATTGATACTGTCTTGAAGAAGTTGTTGTTCTTCAGTTAATGAAAAATCCATATCTGTACCTTGATTTCCTTATAAACCTAATACTGCTTTTGCAATTACATTCCTCTGAATTTCATTACTTCCACCGTAAATAGATACTTTTCTGTAATTTAAATAGTGAGGCATAACTGGAGCTGCGAAATCAGGACCAATTCTCGATTCATTCGAAGCAAGGTCTTCCTCAGTCATAAACGGATGAGCATAATATCCTACTGCTTCAACAAATAGATCGGATAATTCTTGCTGTAGATCTGTTCCTAAAATTTTTAAGATAGATGATTCAGGTCCAGGATGACCTCCGGCAGACATAGCAGCAAGAGTTCTTAATTCAGTGTATTCCGCTGCTGTTAATTTTATTTCTAACTTATCAAGCTTAGACATAAACATTGCATCATCTTTTAGAGAACCCTCTCCAACTTGGATTTGAGTTGTGATATCTCTTAATCTGTCTAATTCTCTTTTGAGAGAAGGAATTCCAGCAATACCGGTTCTTTCATGAGCTAGAAGAAATTTTGCAATGCTCCAACCGAAGCCCTCTTCGCCAACTAAATTACTGACAGGAACTTCAACGTTATCAAAGTAAACCATGTTAACTTCATGCGTTCCATCAATGGTAATAATTGGCTTTACTTCAACACCAGGTGTCTTCATGTCGATCAAGAGAAAGCTTATACCTTCTTGTTTTTTTCCACTGCCATCGGTTCTTACTAAACAAAAAATCCAATCAGCGTGTTGGGCTAAAGTAGTCCAAGTTTTTGCTCCATTAACTACATAAACGTCTCCTTTTTTCTCTGCTTTTGTCTTTAAGGACGCTAAATCAGAACCTGATCCTGGTTCAGAATATCCTTGGCACCACCAAATATCTCCATTGAGAATTTTTGGAAGATGAAATTCCTTTTGCTCATCTGAGCCAAAAGTATAGATGACTGGACCACACATATTCACGCCAAAGGGCATCAATGTTGGAGTATTAGCTGCGGCTAATTCATTTTGAAAAATATGTTTTTGAGTAATTGTCCAACCAGTACCACCAAGCTCTTCTGGCCAATTTACTGCAAGCCAACCTTTGTCATTTAAAATCTTGTGCCATTTAATAGTATCTTCTTTGCTTAAAGGAATACCTTGATCTTGTTTCTCTTTAATTTCAGACGGATAATTCTTTTCAATAAAGGTTCTAACCTCTTGTTGAAATTCTTGATCTTCTTTAGAAAATGATAAATTCATTAAAACTCCTCTATAGTTTAGGGCAAAATAGACGACGTCATTATACACAATGTAATCAAATCTTAATAAGCAGAAACTAATGAATTTAGATCAAAAAAATATAATTATTTTTGAAAGTAAATATCAATTAGATAGCCATAAAGCATCTACCCCATCCTTTTTTGAAGATTTAGAAGTTTTAACCGATTTGGAAATTCTACCTTATGATAATTTTTCACCAGATCCAGCTCTTCTTGGAAAACGTATAGAAACGCTTAGATCTTTAATTGAAAAGGAAAAAAGCTTTGTTTGTACCGCTTCATCAATAATTCAACCCTTATTTGATAAAAAATATATTTTTGAAAAGACATTCCAAATATCAAAGAATCAAGAGATAGATTTAAGTAAATTAACTAAATTTCTAATTAATTCTGGATATGAAAGAGAAGATTTAATAGTCAAAAACGGGCAATACGCTATTAGAGGATCTGTGATAGATATATTTCCAAGTAATTCTAAACTTCCTATAAGAATTGACCTTTTCGATGAGGAAGTTATTTCTATAAAATATTTTAAGATTGAAGATCAAATTACTTTTAAAGAAATTGATACATATAAATGTATTGCTGCTAAAGGTTATGAGTTAACGAATGAATCCATTGATATTTTTAAGAAAAACTGGAGAAGTACATTTCAATCCGATGGCCTCGTATTTGACGGAATCCTTGAGGGAAAAAATTTAGAGGGATTAGAACATTATTTGCCTTTATTTTTTTATGAAAGAACATTTTTTAGCGACTACTTCAAAAAATACAAAATTATCTACGTTAATGAAGCAAAAAAACATTTGCATGAATATTGGGATTTGATTAATGAAAGATATGAAGACTTCAAGTTAGACTTAGACAGACCTCCCCTCCCTCCAAGTATTTTATTTAATACAATAGATGAAATTTCCTCCCTAAATTCTGAGAATCTGACTTTAAATATTCAAAATAAAAAAGATGATTTCAATCTTAAAGATGATTACTCATATGAGAGATTTTCTATTACCGAGAATATTGCTTTTGAAATTGACTCAAAAGTAGTCCATTTAGATCATGGTATCGGGATCTATAAGGGGCTAAAAAAATTGAATGAAACTGAATGTTTGATTATTGAATTTGATCAAGGAGATTTAATTTATTTGCCAGTTCATTCCATGAACCTTCTATCAGCTTACGTAGGAATAGATGAAATTAAACTCGACTCAATTAGAAAGAGTAAATGGAATCAAAAAAAACAAAAGACATTTGAAAAAGCTTATGATTTTGCTGCTGAATTAATAGAATCAGAAGCAAAAAGATCGAGTTTTAAAAGATCTCCACTAGATGTAGATAAAAAAGGTTTCCAAAAATTCATAGAAAATTTTCCTTATGAACTTACTCCTGACCAACATAAATGTTCTAGCTCTATTTTAGAGGACTTCAGTTCTTCTAAAATGATGGATAGATTAATTTGCGGAGAAGTTGGTTTTGGAAAGACAGAGATGGCATTGAGGGCTTCATTTATTTCTTATATCAACGGCTTCCAAGTTTGTTTGATGGTTCCTACTACAATTCTTGCTGAACAGCATTACGAAACATTTAAAAAAAGATTTTCCAAATATGATGTAGATATTGTTTTATTGACAAGGAATCTTACCGCCCAAGAAAGAAAAGAAGTTTATTCGAAGATTTCAGACAAACCTAATTTGATAGTTATTGGTACGCATGCATTAATGAACAATAAATTAGATTTTAACAATGTTGGTTTATTGATAATTGATGAGGAACATAAATTTGGAGTCAGGCAAAAAGAAAAAATCAAATCTTTGAAAGCTCAAATTGATGTAATGTATTTATCGGCAACTCCAATTCCTAGGACTTTAAATTTAGCCCTAACTGACCTAAAAGATTTTTCTATCATTGCTTCTCCCCCGCACGGAAGAAAGCCAGTTGAGACAATAGTATCAAGAGAGTCTAAATCTTTTATTAAAGAAGCAATAAGGCGTGAAACATTAAGAGGTGGTCAAACATTCTATGTGTGTAACAGAATCCACATGCTAGAGGACGAAAAATATAAATTAACTCAAATATTTCCTGATAAAAATATTGATATTGTTCATGGCCAAATGGATCCAATAAAGATAAAGAGAATAATAGATAATTTTAAGGATGGAAGGATTGATGTCCTTGTATGCACAACTATCATAGAGAGCGGGATAGATATTCCTAATGCTAATACACTCATAGTTAAAGATGCAGATAATTTTGGCTTGTCACAGCTTCATCAATTAAGAGGTAGAGTTGGAAGATCTTTTACACAAGCATATGCGTATTTTTTTACAAATGAACACAAAGAAATCAAAGGAAAAGCAAAAGAGCGAATTACAGCATTGCAATCCACAGATTCCTTCAATGCGGGCTTGGCTCTAGCAATGAGAGATCTTGAAATTAGAGGTGCTGGAGAAATCTTGGGAGAAAAGCAAAGTGGTTTAGTGCATGACGTTGGTTTAAATCTTTTCAGTGAAATGATAAAAAAAGCAAAATACCTTCTTAAAGGAATGCCTGAGAACAAAATAATTGATACGTCAATTAATTTAAACATATCAGCATACATAGAAAATGATTATCTGCCTCAAGCAGAATTAAGGCTTGAAATATATAAAAGGTTAGCTGAATGTAAAACACTTGATGAATTAAAAAGCTTAAAAGTTGAAATCATCGATAGATTTGGTCCTATTTCAAAATCTTTTCAAAATTTAATAGAACTTACTAAACTAAAAATTATTTCCAAACCATTAATGATTAAGAAAATAGTTGGATCAAGCAAAAAAATTGAATGCATATTTGACTCTGAATCTCCGATTTTGACAGATAACAAATCAAACAACGTATTAGTGTTTAATCCACAAGAAGAAAGTTCAATTATGTTTCTGCAAAATACATTTTCATCATTAATTTCTAATCTAAAGTTAGATGAAGCTAGTTAATTTATTTCTTCTTATAATTTCATTAAGCCTCCTTTCAGTTGAGCAAAAACAAATTGATTTTGATTTTCTAAATGATGATGAATATAGAATTGACATCATTTTTATTAAATATTTAAAAGATGAGAATTTAAAAGAAATATTTAAAGAACCATCAGTGAATTTTGAGAAATTTTTCTTGGTTCTAGATGAATTTCAATATCCAAACTTAGATATTATTCCGACAAATTTTAAAATTTTGGATGAAAATGAGTCAATTGATATTCCTTTCATAAAGAAAGAAACTCAAAGAAAAATAATACAAAAAAATATAATTACTCGAGAAAGGGAATTTCCTAGAAAAATATTTCAATTAGATAAAAGAGACGATAATTTAATGAAAGAATTTAAAGATTTAATAAGAAGGAGTAGATATTTCAGATTTATTGGTGAGCAATCTTGGTATCAACCAATTCCTACAAAGGATAATTCATTTGAAATCTTTATAGATTCAAATATAGAAAGAGGTTCTAGAATTTATGGATTTATAAGACCCTATAAAGGAAGATATTTGCATAGCGATGTCGAAATTTTTTTGGCTGAGCAGATACAGGAGAATGAAAACTCTATTGTTAAAAATTTAGATGAAAATATTTTAACTCCTGAGGGATTTCTATTTAGCGAGAAGGAACAAAGTTTTCAAAAGAAAAATCTCACTAATTTACATGATGAAGATTTAGTCCCGATGTTTCAGTTAAAGGAATCAAGAAGACTTAAATC
>TARA_B100000963_G_scaffold266152_1_pt1 | contig 13549 bp, 7 predicted proteins | sample TARA_B100000963 | Tara Oceans TARA_B100000963 (sample SAMEA2622097) | marine metagenome | biome: marine biome (ENVO:00000447); feature: surface water layer (ENVO:00002042); material: "saline water (ENVO:00002010), including plankton (ENVO:xxxxxxxx)" | depth 5 m | reverse complement strand
TTAATGTCTACTTCTACTGGAGCCTATACCTTTGCTATGGCAAGTAATTATAACCGAGTGCCTAAATCTGGAGTAGTTGCAGTTACTAGTAGTGGAGTTGTTGAGTTAGTGAATAGGCAAAGCTTTGACGATACGTTTATTAATGATAAATAGGTTTGGAATAAATCTTTTGATTCATAAAGTTTTTATTATTAAAGTCTATAAATATGGACTCAAAAACTTTTTCTAAACTCCAAAAATTAACGCATTTAAATGAAAACTATTTAAAAGAGATAGTTGATGCTATAGAAGTTCAAAATAAAAAACAATTAATCTTTTCAGGACCTCCGGGAACTGGAAAAACATTCGTTGCAAAAGAATTGGTATCCGCATTAAGTGGAGATGATTATTCTGAAATTGTTCAATTTCATCCAAGCTATGGTTATGAAGAATTCATGGTCGGTCTAAAGCCTGTTGCAGATGGAAATGCAATTAAATTTGAACCAGAAGAAGGCATAGTTTTAGAAATAGCTGAAAAGGCAGAAAAAAATAAAGATAAAAAATATTTTTTAATTATTGACGAGATGAACAGAGGTAATTTACCAAAAATATTCGGTGAGTTGATGTTTCTATTTGAATACAGAAACAAAGAAATAAGTTTGCAATATGAATTAAAAAATAAATCAAATAAATTCAAGTTACCAGAAAATTTATACTTTATCGGAACAATGAATACTGCTGACAGATCAATTAGAGGTATCGATGCTGCTTTAAGACGAAGGTTTGATGTATTTAAATTTAATCCAGATGTTGAGATTCTCAAAAGTTTTTATGATTCGGGCAATAAAAATGAATATAGTAATTTGTATTCTTCTTTTGAAAGATTAAATAATATGCTTGAAGATGTTTTGGGGTCAACAGACATGTTAATTGGACATAGTTTTTTTATGGAAAATGTGCTGACTGAAGAAAAATTACGATACAAATGGGAAAGACAGATTAAGCCTCAGATTGAAGAATATTTATATGATAATAAAACTGCATTAGGTGAATTTGAGTTTGAAAATATTTTTAATTAATGAAAAATTTAGGATATATTAAAAAGTATCTTTTTGAAACCATAAAACCGCAAGCTATCCATCAGTACTTTTTAATAGATGAATTGCTAAACAACCAAGATCAAAAATTTGATGATTTAGTAAAAAAGTTCAAGCAAAAATTTGATTCCGACAAAAGTATCAAAGAACTAAAAACTGAATTAATGGATATTCCATTAAAAGAGCTCTCTTCACATGGAATTGCAAAATTAGAAAACGGAAAGCTAGTCGCTGAGTTTACTCTTAAGCCAAAATCATTGATAGATTCACTTCATTGGGTTATTGAAAAAAGTATAGAAGGATATCTCTACAAACCTAATCAAGAAGAAAAGACAAATTATAAAGATGTAATATCTAATTTGAAAAAAAAACATAGTCCTAAAGCACTTAAGCCACAGGGCAAAGTAATTTACAGAAATGCAAATGCCATTATGTGGACATTAGGTTACATAATGGAAAGTCGGCAAAATGGAAAAGCTACTTTATCAAAAAACTATGCGATTGATACTCTGGGTTTTCCAAAAGGCCCCTCTACTTGGTCACAATATGTTAGATGGTTAACCTGGTTCGGGCTAACTGACAGAACTTTCAGTAGCACTGAAATTAAATTAAATAAAGCAGGTGAGGAATTACTAAAACTTATCGAAAACAACTTTACCGTAGAAGAATTGAAAACATGGTCAGATAAGCCAATTCCAGAAGAAATAAAGAAAATTTATTTCAATCAGCTTTGTTCATTTGATATTAATTCAAAAAGTTTAGATACTGAATTTACTGTTGGGTCTAAACAAATTTTTATACTTTTGAACATTGCCCAGGATGGTAAGTTTTTCGATATTAGGGATGAAGAAAATGGTACAAAGCAACAAAAAGAGATTGCATTTGAATATTTAGACTGGCCAAAAGATAGTAAAGTGGATTTTTTTGGTTGGTGGGGAAAAGGAATGTCTGATATTGGATTAGTACAACTAAAGGATTCATTTTATGAATTAACTGATTTAGGGAAACAATTAATAGAAGATATCAGAGAAAAGAATACACCAATTTCTAACAAAAATGAGTTAGATTTTTCTCGAAGAAACTTTTACTTTGATACTAATCCGTATATTTCTTCTGAAATAATTGAGAAGTTTTGTCTCGAACATAATATTCAAGAACATGTTGTTAGGGATATAGTTCAGTCAATTCACTATGGTCAAAAACAAATAGTTTTAACAGGTCCACCGGGCACCGGTAAGACATTTATCCTTGATAAAATAACAAAGCTATTTGAATCTGATGATCAAAACAAAGAGTTCGTTCAGTTTCATCCAAGTTATGGTTATGAAGATTTTGTAGAAGGCCTAGTTCCTGACACCAAAGATGGTAATTTAGTTTTTGTAAATAAAGATGGATCTTTAAAAAAATTTTTAAAACTAAATAATGAAAAAAACCAAAAAATAAATTTTTATTTAAAAAATTTAGAAGACAATTCAAATACAAATAATAATCAAGAAATCGTTCATCACGCTTTACTCAGATTTGATCCATTTTGGGATAAATTAAGTGTTAAAGATTATCACCAAGAAGTAATTGATTCAAATGGATATGTTTGGTGGGGCAAATATTACAAATCTAAAAGAATAATTTCAGAAGAAAAAGTTAAAATATATAAAAACCAAATAGATAAGAATATTCCAACATATGTATATTTCTTAGAGAACAAGCCTGGAACAGACCTTTACAAATCAAAACTTCTAGATATTTCTGATGATTTTAATTCTATTGATGATGAAAATATCCCAATTTATTATAGAGATGCAGCAAAAGAAGAGTGTGAAGTATTTTTCAAAATAGATGGTTTTGAAAAAGTAAATAAAGAAAAAACTTTAGAAGAATTAAGAAAATCAAGTGAGCCTGAGAAACTAGGTGGAGTAAATAATGCTTTAAGAGGATCGTCCTCTTATCTTATGGTATGTGAAGAAAATATTTCCGAAAAAAGTGAACTAGGCAACTTATCTTGGGTGCTCGATGAGCATACTAGATTAGTTAAATTTGTTGATTATTCAATTTTTGAACATAATACTTCTACAATCCCTAAAGAATTTTATTCATTTTTTTCATTAACAGGTGATGAAACAAAGGTAAATATTCAATTGGAAGACGAACAAGGAAAATTGTACAGTTCATACATTAGAACTGCAAGCAAGTCAAGATCTACACCAGCTAAGTTAATTAAATGGAACAAAGATTTTGATAATTTTCTTAAATCCAATATTCCTAAATGGGAAGAAATAAAAAAAGGAGAAAGTCAAGAAAAGTATGGGTTATTTTTTACAAAAACAGAACTAGAAAATACTTACAAAATAGCAGCAGGAGAAATTTCTAAAGATCAAATTAGTCATTCATTTACAAATAACCACAGCAAACAACCTCCTTTGGAGTCTTTTGGAGAATCTATATTTTTAATAATTGATGAAATTAATAGAGGAAATCTACCAAGGATATTTGGTGAGTTGTTAAATTTGTTTGAATATAGAGATGAAGAAGTTACACTTCAGTATTCAAAATCTAAATTTTCACTACCTAGTAATCTCTATTTCTTTGGATCAATGAATACTGCTGATAGGTCAATTAAGGGGATTGATGCTGCACTTAGAAGGCGTTTTGATTTTATTAATGTAGAGCCTAATTATGAGATTTTAAATAAACATTTGGAAAGCAAATTCTCAGAAGTTAATAATATTGCCCAAGGTTTAAATAATTTAAATCAACAGTTATTCCAAGATTTAAAAGATAAAAGCTACTTAATTGGTCACACATTTTTTATGAGCGACCAAGAAAAAATTACTATTGATGAATTTAAAGCTATTTGGAATCGTAAAATATACCCACAACTCGAAGAATATTTTTTTGATGAACCCGGAAAGTTAATTAACTATAAAATTGAAAATTTCTGGCCAGTTGAACTTGAAAAAAACTCTATTATTAATGAAAAAAAATACAAACTTGAAATTTTAGAAAAAGACTTAGCAGAGATAAATCTTGAGTTAAAAGATGAATTTAACAAAATTGTAAATTGGAGCAAAAATTACAAAGAATTTGATATTTTTTTAGGACGAAGAGAAGACCCTAGTTTTACAACAGGTGGGGTGATGTTTATATATAAAAAAAATTTAGAAACTGAAGGTAATAAAAAAAGAAAAAATTATTATCACCTTTTTAGAATAACCGGGAAAGGTAAGTTTGAATTTAGATTAAAAGACTTATATGAGTCAAAATATACTCGCGCTCCCTTTAATAAACAAAACTTTCGTGATGAATTTGAAAAAAAATTACAGAAATTATTCCAAATTAATAACATTCAAATAGAAGACGATTTTTTTGAGAAAGCATACCCTGGAGTTCCACTAGAATCTCTTGTTGAAAATAATTGTGTAGATCAGATGCTAAGTATTTGGGACTGGGTCATTATGAATATTGAAGAGTTTTAATTTTATGATGATGAATTTTATGGAATATATCTCAATTAACAAAAATACACTTCTTGAGATAAGTGGGCAATTTTAAATGTCAAACTATCAATTAATTGAAAACGAACCAAGCTGGCTTGAATTAACAAAGTCTGAGATTTCAGTATTAAGACTTATGGATGAGGAAATGGCCAAAAACTCAAAAAGAGATCAAGATTATGAGCTTGATGATGATAATAAAGGAATCCGAATACATATAGAAGAAGCCCAAGGTTATGACTTAGAACATCAAGGAAAGACAAAGGTAATAGTTAAAAATGCAGTCGGAAATATAAAAATTGGAGAGAAACCATTTAAAGTAATTCCAAAAATAGGGTTTGATCATTTTTTGAAAATATATTCATTTAATGAAAACCCAGAAAAAGACTGGATCACTGCAAAAGATCAAACTAAATCTAGCAAAGGTGATGTTTGGGAGTTGCTTATTAGATCTTTTCTAAACGAAACAGAGAAAATAATCTCTAAAGGACTAAAAAAAGGATATAAAGAAGTACGTGAAGAAATTAAATATGTAAAAGGTAACATTAACTTACTTCAAACTACTAGAAACTTAATGAGAGGAAATATATTAATTGATACCAGTTTTGAAGAGTTTACTGAAGACGTGAATATTAATAGGATTCTTAAAGCAGCAGCTTTAAAAATCGCTCAAGTAGAAAGCTACGAAACTTCAGGACAGTTTGAAGAGTTCTTTAAACAAAAATCCAAAAAAATAATTTTGAATTTATCTAATGTTGATGAATTACAACCTTTAGACACTTATTACACAATTGATAGAAATAATAAATATTATGAGAAGGCTTTAGAAGCCGCAGTAAGAATCTTAAATTCTACAGGAGTTTCAATTAATACAGGTGAAATAGAGGGCTCATGTTTTTTAATGAACACTCCACCATTAATAGAGAACGGTATGAGGATTATCTTGAATCGAAATTTACCAGAGCATATTAGATGCAATTTAAGAGGCTCTGTAAAGTATAAAAAATCTAAAATAAAAAACATATCGATTAATCCTGATCTTATTTTTGGCCAAAATAATCCAATTGGCGTAGGGGATATTAAATATAAACTTCATGAATACGGAAAGATCTCTCAAGCTGATAGGTATCAGCAGATATACTTTGCTCATTCGTATGATGTGAGTCAGGCAGTATTAATTGGATTTTCAAAAAATTATTCAAATAATTCTTATGATGTATTTGGTGAAGATTTTCCAATAACTCTTCATGAAGTTAATTGGAATTGTAGTGACAATATGAGTTCTGAAAAAGCTTTAGACAAGTTTGTTAAAGACCTTATAGAGGTGCTTACAAAAACTTCTTGAGTTCAGCAGCGAGAATGAATGCTAATTTTGGTGGAACAGCATTGCCAACTTGTTTATATTGACTTGTTTTACTACCTAAGAACTCAAAATCATCTGAAAAAGATTGTATTCTTGCAGACTCTCTGACGGTAGGAATTCTATTTTCTTCATAATGGAAGTAATTTCTATGCCCCGTATCAATTGTTAGAGAAGGTTGGCTACTATCCATTCTTTGAAATGCTTTATTAAATTTTCTTATATTCCAATATTCTTTCGGTAAAGACCTTATATTGCCACCATCAGGAACTTTAGAAATTATGTCTTTTGTTTGCTCTGAGTGATTTGTGAATTCATGATTTTTTAATTTAGTCACGTTTCTTCTCATTTCAGATTGATATTTATTTTTTGGTTTATTTAAATATTCTGATGACCCATCTACTTTTGGTAAATCTGATAAAGCTTCAAAAGCCGAAACCTTTTTCAAGATTTTATTAGGAAAAATAAATTTCTTTCCCTTTATCCCTATAAAAAAAACTCTTTTTCTTGCTTGAGGCACACCGTAATCAGATGAGTCTAAAATTGCATGATTTACTGTGTACCCAAGATTTCCAAACCTATCATAGATATCTGAAACAAAAGCACCTTTATCTAGAGTGACCATACCTCTTACATTTTCAATCAAAAAAAAATTGGGCGAAGCTTTTTTGACAGTATTAAAAAAATCAATATACAAATGATTTCTTTCCTCATTGATTTTGCCCATTTTCTTACTACTGTCAGAAAGCCTGGCACTGCTAAAACCTTGACAAGGTGGCCCACCAATAACACCAATTATTTTATTTTTTGCAAGAATTTGAGGAAGATGTTTTGTATTGAATTTTTTTATATCTTCAACAACACCATTGTTGTTTTTATGATTGTGATTAAAAGTGTTAATCGCATCTTCCCAGAAGTCAACCCCAGCAACTACATCAAATCCAGCTTTTTCAAAGCCCAAACTAAGGCCACCAACCCCACAAAACAAATCAATAACTTTCACAAACGCCCCAAGCACTTTTTTATTTCTTTTGAAATAGCATTAGCTAGAAGTGGTGGAACGGCGTTTCCAATTTGCCTATATTGGCTAGTTCTACTTCCTAAAAAGATAAAATCATCTGAAAACGATTGTATCCTAGCGGCCTCTCTTACTGTAGGAATTCTATCAAATTTAGGATGAAAATAATTACTGTGAGCATTTCCTGTATCAATAGTTACTGATTGGCTTTTTTCATCCAGTCTTTTAAAAGCCGAAGAGTGTCTATTTCCCCTTTGATTTGGAAATAGCTCAAGCGGAATATCTTTCCAATTTCCACCTTGGGGTACATGTTTAATTTTTTCTTGAGTTGAAATAGCAGGATAAATAATCTGGTGATTTTGCAATTTATTATTCCTAGCTCTCAAATACTTTTGATATTCCCCAGGTGGTTCTTTAGTTATTTGGTAAAATTCTTTTTGACTTTTCTCAAAAGAATAAAGCTCGCCAATGGCTTCTTTAACTGTAATTTTCTTCCTTTTTTTTACATTGTCAAAATCAAAGACTACATTTTTGGAATTTTTTTTAATTCCAATAAAAAAAGCTCTATATCTGTTTTGAGGAACTCCATAGTCTGCAGCATTTAAAATATCACTATTCACAATGTATCCTAGTTCTTCAATAATTTCTATTATCTTCAATCTCGAATAGCCTGAGTTTTTAGTAAGAATTCCTCTTACGTTTTCAATAAGAATAGCTTTGGGATTTAAAACTTTTACAAATTTTAGAAACTCATTAAAAAGCATATTTCGAGGATCTTCCATTTCTTTTTGCCAACGATTTGCGTTAGAAAATCCTTGGCACGGAGGACCGCCGACAATGATATCCACATTCAAACTTCCAAATTCTTTAATAATATTTTTTTTACTAAAATTTGATAAATCAGCACACAGTGCTTTTGATTTAGGAAAGTTTGAGGAAAAAGTATCTACTGAGTCTTTGTCAAAATCAATACCCCCAACTATATTGAACCCATTTTGATGAAAACCACTACTAATTCCTCCACATCCACAAAACAAATCTAATACATTCATAAACAACTAATCCAAATCTTATTTTTTTTCAATTTATATATTACAAAACACAGATGACATATTTTCATTTTCAATATTTATACTATAATTAAATTGTTAAAAATTAATTAACAGCGAAAAAAAAAGATAGCTTAGCTATCTTTTTTTTTAACCAAATGTCCACCCTCACAGTCAAAAAATTAATTTATATAAAGTAAAATAATCTAATGAAGATTGATAGTGGAAATCTTGAATTTAGTATTTCAGATGTTGTAAGACATTTTAGATCACCTTATTCATCTTGGGCTACCTGGGCCAATTTAGTTCAATCAGGTTATGTTTTTGTTGAAAAAGACATGATGCAATATTCTTCATTATTAAGAAGATCTGAAGAAAATGAGTCAGATGCAAAAAGGTATTTGATTAACCACCATAATGTTGTTAAAACAATTTCTAATCCTTTGAATGATTTAAATGAAAGCAAAGAATTAATACAACAAAAAGTAGATGTAATAGTACAACCTAAATTAAAAAGGGATCAGTTTAGTGGTCGTGCAGATTTTATTGTATTTAACAAAGACATAAACATGTATGAAGTTATGGATGCAAAGCTAGCAAAACAAGTAAAACCTGAGTTTCTGCTTCAAGTATGTGGTTATACATGGATGTTAGAGGAGTTTAATAACGGCATCCCTGAAAGTGGCTACTTTTTTCTTGGAGATGAAAGAAGTGAGAAATTTAAAATTGAAGAATATTACAGATTTTTTATAGATTTAAAGGACGAATTTATAGATACTGTAAATAACTATTCTCTTGATGAACACCCTAAACCAAGAAAATGGGAAGTTTTTGAAGAATTTAATGACGCGGCAGAGATGTTTTGGAAGGAAAATAAGTCTTTAGAGTTAATTGCTGACATTTCTAGTAGGCAGATTCAAGTATTAGAAAAAGAAGGTATAAATTCTATTATTCAAGTTCCGGAAATTACTGAAAAAAGTTTTCTAAAATTAGCAACAGAATCTTTAGATAAAATTAAAAGACAAGCTTCAGCACAATTAAGATCGACAGAAGAAAATACTCATATTGAACTCCTTAACGGTGACGAATCTATTTATTATCTGCATAAGTTACTTCCTGAGGAGTCTGAAGGAGATGTCTATTTTGATTTGGAAGGGTTTCCATTTTTCGATTTTAGAAAAAGTGATACTCTCGAATACTTGTATGGAATAGCTTATAAAGATGAGGAAGGTCGTTTAACTTTTAAAGGTGACCTGTGGGCAGAAGATGAGTATGAAGAAAGAATAATATTTAATAAATTTGTTGAATGGATGCAAAAAAGAATTACAAAGTACCCTGATCTAAAAATCTATCATTATGCTCATTATGAAATTACATCTCTGAGAAACTCTGCAAAAAAATTTGCAAGCTTTGAAGATGTAATTGAAGATTGGGTATATACAGGTAGATTTGTTGACTTATACCAGGTTGTTCGAAAATGTTTATTAATTGGAAAAGATTCTTACAGCCTAAAGAGAGTTGAAGAGGTAGCAGGATTTAATAGAGAGCTAGACTTAAAGTCTGGTTTTGATTCTATTTTTTACTTTGAAAAATATCTTGATACAAAAGATCCTGAACTAAAAAAAGAAATACTTACTTACAATAAAGATGATTGTTTTGCTACTGAATTGGTTTGTAATTGGTTGAGGAATTTTAAGCGTACTTATCCTTATGAAGTTGAATTTATTGAAGAAGATTTTGAAAAAACGAGAGAAGAGTTAAAAGATTTTATATTAAGAAATCCTAATCTTACTGCTAAAGAGTATGCTGATCTGCTTGATGTGAAGGTAAATTATATAAAAGAACTTTTAAAAGAAATAGAAATATTTGAAATTCAAGAAGAAATTAACAATATTAGTAATACAAGTATTAAACAAGACCATAAAGATTTTCTTTCAACAATGCTTGGTTATTACAAAAGAGAAAAGCGTGTTGACCTTTGGAATAAATACAATTTGAAGATTATGGCTTTGGAAGATAAGGTGAACAATCCAAACGCATTTGGCGTACTTAGCTTGGAATCAAAAGAAGTGGACGAAAAAGGTAAAAATTTACTGACTTTTGTGTGTCATGACAAAACATTTAAGAAGGTGGAAAAAAATGATGAGATTGTCATACAACACTTATCAACAGAAGAACATTTACTTCAAGAAGTTAACTATCAAGTAAGAGAAGTGATTGATAAGCTTGACGGACTTATCACTATGAAATTAATAGAAAATTACCGTGAAGAAAACTCTCTTGAAATTGTTGACTATGATTCTTGTTCCGGATATATAAATCCCACTCCAGTAAAACTCCGGACTGTTTCAGATAGTCCATATAATGCTTTGAAAAAAATTTGCTTAGATTTCATTGAAAATGGTTATCTTTCACCACTGATTAAAAATATATTAGATTCTCAATCTCAAGTAGATTTCAAATCATTTGAAAAGGTAAATGATGCATCTAATAAGGTTTTTGAAATTGCGAAAAATATGGATGGAACTTTTATACCTATCCAAGGCCCTCCAGGTACTGGTAAATCTACAATGCTAGGAGAAGTAATAGCAAAACTTAGTAAAGAAGGACACAAGGTTGGAATTGTTGCATACAGTTATTCAGCTGTATTAAATTTAGTTAAAAAAGTTTTACCTCACTTAAATTCTGAATCTGTAATTTTTCTTGGGGCTAATGGAGACATTAAAGAAGAAATAGAACAAATTGATGGTATTGAAATCCCTAAAAGAGAAGAGCATGCAATTGGTGAAAAGATAATTGCCACATCAACAAATAAAATTTGCCACAGTAGGTATTGGGATTATTTTGACTACTTAATAATTGATGAAGTAGGACAGGTTCCATTAGTTACTACACTAGCAACATCTTTATCTACTAAAAATTTGATATTAGTAGGTGATCCTAAACAGTTACCTCAAGTAAAGAAGGGTATGCAGCCAAATAAAAATGATTTTTCTACACTTCAATATCTAATTGGTGAAAAAAATGTAGTTTCTGAAGATAAAGGTATATTCCTTAACACAACTTACAGACTTCACCCCGAAATAAATGGTTTTGTTTCTAGCTTTTTTTATGACAAGCTTTTAAAGGTTGATAAGAAGAACGAAACACGGTTTCTATCACATACAGATAATAAGCTTAAAAAGTCTGGGGTTCAGTTTGTAGAAGTAAAACATTCGGGAAATATACTTGCAAGTCTTGAAGAAATCGATGAAATCAAGAACCTGGTTGACGAACTAGCCAATTCTAAATTAATTGATGGAGATAATGAGAGAAACCTAACAAAGGAAGATATTTTAATTGTTGCGCCTTACAATCTTCAGGTTTACGAATTAAAAAAGAAACTCGGAGACGAGTATAGAATCGGTACAATTGATAAATTCCAAGGTCAAGAAGCACCAGTAGTTATAGTGTCTTTTGCAGCATCTAGTAGTGAGGATGCTCCTCGGGGAATTGAATTTATCTTAAACTTTAATAGGATCAATGTAGCTATATCAAGAGCTCAGTGTTTAAGCTTAATTATTGGGTCTCCAGACCTAACAAATCTTTTTTACCAAAATGTTCAGTCTATAAAGTTAACAAATCTTCATAGACTTCTTATGAACTCCAATTAGCTAATGCTTTAACTTCTTGATCTCCGATTATGATTAATAAACTTGTTGCTCTAGACATCCCAACATAAATAAGGCTTTTAATATCAGTTGTTGTTTCGGACTCCAAACTTTCAGCACTGGGTAAAATCATAACAACTACCTCACTTTCTAAACCTTTAAACTTATGAATACTCTCAATCTTCACCTCTTTAATTCCACCAATTTTTAGATTAGGTTTGTATGGAGCCTGCTCTACTTCTTCTAGATATCGACTGTGGGGTATGAGAATTTGTAATTGTGAAGCATGATATTTTTCAGCTTCAAATAAACCAGTTAAGACCTGAACTAATACATTTAGACCTTCATCCCAGCCTTTGTTTTTTAGCTGTAAAAACTGAGGGTCTAATCCAGAAATAGCAGATGCGTTATATTTATCTTCATATACTTTTAATACTTGTTCAGAAATCTCTTTTGTACTTCTCAGATATTTTGTTAACGGAAATGTTGTCCATGATTTATTAATTAGTTCGGGAAGCTCCCAATCAGTATGGGTTATAGCCTGTCTTGTGTCATAAAATAAAAACCATTTTTTACTTTCTGTTAACAAATCAAAAGTTGGCCAAAATAAAGAAGAATAATCTTGAGCCTCATCAATGATTAAAACATCGAATGAAGTATCAAACTTTTCAAAGTTATCGTTCATAATTTCAGAAATTATCGGTGCAGCATCAGATGGTGTTAAATTAGAAGTTCCAACATCTTTTAAATTAATATTGATTTTTGCAAACAATCCAAACAATGAATAGACCTCAATTAATGGGTTATCAGATAATAAATCACTTAGAAAACGGCTTAGGTTCTGGTTATAACATAGAAATAATACTTTTTCTCCTTTTTCAGCAGCTTGCCTAGCAGCCTCAACAGCAAGTACTGTTTTTCCTGAACCGGCAGGTCCTTTTACTGCAACATGAGAGTTGTTATCTAGAATTGCATTTAAGATTACTTTTTGTTCTTCTGTTGACGCCATCATCTGATCCATTAGGTTTTTAGTTAAGCCTCTAAGTGGTGCTGTATTAACATTTGGTAAAACAACTTCTTTAAACTTTTCTTGAATACCCTTTAAACTTCCAAAATCTTTCTGTGGAATATTTTCTTTGAAGTAACCTGCTACATCATTTAAATCATTTTGTGTAAGTGTATTACTTTTTGATGCTTTCATTCCTAAATTTTGAAAGTCTGGAAGAAAAGGAAAAACTACTAATGTATGAATTGATGAAGAGATTTTCCTCATGTCTTTTTCTTCCCCGATGATCGGTTTAAGTTCTTCAATGTTTTGAAACAAAAATTGATTTAAATTACCTCTCGCATCTTCAATTTGTGTATACGGATCTTTTGTTTTTTTATCACCTCGAAACCAAGTTCCATCTTTGCATACAACACCGTGACCTTTTACTTCTATTAAAACTATTCCAAAATAAGGATGTGTAAGGATAAAATCTATCTCACCTCTGCTGATTCTTTCATATAGAAGAATATGTTGTTGCATATTTGCATATACATGCCAACTATCACTCAAAGTCATTAGTTTTTCATAAACATATTTTTCGGATGAGTTAACTAATTTGGGTTGTTCAGGAAATGAAACTGCCATAAAATCACTTTAAAGCTTTGAATAATATTTTCCAGTAAAAATAAAGAGGCCCGAAGGCCTCTCTATATTATCAAAAAGAAAGGAAAACCTTTCTCAAAATCATTATAAGTATACAAAAAGAGCTAAATGTAACAAAACTTGGTTTCTAGAGTCAAAGTTATGTACGAGGTTTGATTTTAGAATCAAAGTCTGGTATAATGTAATTCAGCTGGTTTTATGCCGGTTTTTTTATTTTTATGCCCTAAATCTAGGGTTTTTTTATTTTAAGGAGG
>TARA_B100000963_G_scaffold286185_1_pt1 | contig 13569 bp, 14 predicted proteins | sample TARA_B100000963 | Tara Oceans TARA_B100000963 (sample SAMEA2622097) | marine metagenome | biome: marine biome (ENVO:00000447); feature: surface water layer (ENVO:00002042); material: "saline water (ENVO:00002010), including plankton (ENVO:xxxxxxxx)" | depth 5 m | reverse complement strand
CAGCATTTTCTAGAACAGTTGGTAAACTTGCCCGACCAACAATACCTTTTACATCTTGGGTATCATTAATTTTTTTTATATCTTCTGATGACTGATCGATAACTGTTACTGAGTGACCTTGAGAAGACAATTGTTTACTTATTGAAAAGCCTACCTTACCGGCTCCACATATTATAATGTTCATTTTAATTTATACCTTTAATTCCTAAGTCTTTAAGTTTTCTGTGAAGGGCGGATCTCTCCATACCAATAAAGTCAGCAGTTTTAGAGATATTTCCATGGTTTTTTTTAAGTTGAGTAATTAAATATTCTTTTTCAAAATGCGCCCTTGCCTCTTTAAGTGGAGAGCCAAACGATTTTTCAAATATTGTTTTGTTTTCATTCAAAGTAGATGAGGGAGATAAAATATCATCTATCAATTTATTAATATTTTCCTGGCTTTCATTTGCAGATAAAATACTTAGTCTCTCGACTAAATTTCTTAATTCTCTTACATTACCTGGCCAGCTATATGTATATAAGTTGTCATTTGAGATATCTATTTTTGCTTGAGGTACACCATTAATTTCTGAGAGTTTTTTCTTGAAATATTCAATTAGCAGTGGAATATCTTCTGTTCTTGAAGTTAATGGTGTTAGCTCAACAGGAACCACATTTAATCTATGGTATAAGTCCTCTCTAAATTTACCAAGTTCAACTAATTCTTTTAAGTTTTTGGAAGTAGATGAGATAAGTCTAATATTCACATTAACGTATTTAGATCCGTTTAATCTTTTAAATTTCTGATCAATTAAAACTCTTAAGACATTAGCCTGTGTTTCAAAGGGTATTTCAGAAACTTCATCAATTAATAAAGTTCCTTTATTGGCTCTCTCTAGAGCTCCGAAAGATATATTTCCGTCTTCAAATTCTTCACCAAAAAGTTCCTTTTCATATGTTTTTTCTTTTAATAAAGCAGCGTTTAAAATTATAAAAGGGTCTTTTGATCTTCCAGAATTTTTATGTATTTTTCTGGCTATCAACTCTTTGCCTGAGCCGGTTGGGCCTGAAATTAAAATTCTACTCTCTGAGGTAGATAGTTTTTCTATAGTTTTTTTAATTTTTAGTATTAAAGGGCTTTTCCCAATTAATTCAAAAGAGTGGAATAGTTTATTTTCAATGATATCTTTTTCTTTTTTTAATTCAAATGACTCTAATGCTCTATTAACGTAATTTAATAGTTTGTCGGCTGAAAATGAAGCTCCTTTTTCTATGAACTCATAAGCACCTAAACGAATTGACTCAACAGCTACTTGAACAGTAGCATGACCTGAGATCATAATTACTGGTGTTAATTTATTTTTATTGTTGATAATTTTTAAAAGATCAATACCGTCTTTATCAGCTCTATCAAGTTTTATGTCTATAATTGCTAAATCTGGTAATCTTTTGTTTATTTCTATTACAGCTTGATCATAGTTTGCAGCAGACCTAACTTCAAAATTTTTTTCTTTTAATATTTTACATATTAGAAAGCGTATGTCTGGATTATCGTCAATGACCAATATATTTTTAAGCATTTATTTTTGGAAATAAGATTTCAATTTCTATCCCTTTGCCATCTTTTTTATTGTTAATTAAAAAATCTCCTGAATGTTCGTTTATAATTTTACTTACTATTGGTAAGCCCAAACCTGTACCTGTTTTTTTAGTGGTAAAATAAGGCGTCATAACTTTTTTTGTATCAGATATACCTGTGCCATTGTCAGTCAATTTAAATACTATATAGTCATTATTACTGAAGATTTCCATGTCAATTTTACCCTTAAAACTAGGGGTTTTTTTTACTATTTCAGTAAAAGATTCTTCAGAGTTTTTAATTAGATTAATAAATACTCTATTTAACTGCTCTACATCACCGTTAATAAATAATTTTTTTCTATTTTGATTAAAATTTATAGCGTTTTTTGATGACATTTTGATAAATTCTACTGATCTATTTATAACTTCTGCTAAATTAATCTTTTTAAATATTGGTCTTGGCATTCTCGCAAAATTTGAAAATTCATTTGCTAGTCTTTCGATATCTTTAATTTGTCTATTAATAGTTTCCAAATATTTTTCAAAATCTTCGCTGGAACTATTTATTTGTTTAGAATACTTTTGTCTTAACCTTTCTATTGATAATTGAATTGGAGTTAAAGGATTTTTTATTTCATGTGCTAATTTTCTAGCTACTGACTCCCATGCCTCGTATCTTTCATTTGCTAATAGTTTATCTTGCTGTTTTTTTAGTCTTTCAATCATTAAATTAAAATTTTTATTTAATTGTCTAAACTCATCATCTGACTCTATGTTTGGAACTTTTACATTTAAATTTCCCTTACTAATTGCCTCTGATGCGCCTATTAAATTGATAATTGGTTTAGTGAGCCTAGAAGCAAATATTATTGCTATTGAAGTAGATAAGAACAAGAGTAGTGTTACTACAATTACATAAATAATTGCAAAAGTTACTTTTATTCCTGTTTGGCTGTTTTCAACGGAATAATAAAAATTAACTGCTTCTTCAGTTTCATTTAAATATCTAAGTATTTCTGGATCAATATTTCTTGAAATGTAAAGGTAAGTATCAACTAAGGATGTGAGTTTTGTCATTACGGTGGTTTTGTTTGACAATGTATCGGTAACAAATACTGGTTTTCCCTCTAAAGCTAGATCGTAATTTTCGTCTGATGGAATTATAAATTCTTCAGATATATCTCTTACATCTGATAATAGTACATTTCCTAAACTGTCAATTAAATAAACATCATCTATTCTCCTTAAAATTTTTTCAGATCTCATAATTGATTTAAATCTATTTTGATTAGAATAGTAAAAACCTGAAGCTCTATTTAAGCCAACACTCATTAAAATAACATCAGATTTTACATTTTTTTTACTTTCTTCTAAATAATTTTTAGCAACATCATATGAATTGTTAACTGCATTTGTAATTTGTTTGTCAAAATAATTTTGTATGCCAAAATTAAAAATAAACAGAGAAAATATGGCTACCACTAATGAAGGCATTAGAGTAAAAACTGAAAAAATAGATATATATTTTAAATTAGTCTGAGAGCCTGTTTTATTTTTTTTTCCTGTATAATAAAAACGATAAAAATTTTTAAATATCAATGTGAAGAAAATTAATAGTAAAAGAATATCTATTATGAGCAATAACTGTAAGTTTTGATCAGTTAGTGGTATAAATCCCTCATTTATAAAGGTCAAAAATGTTATAATCCCCATGAATATACACAAAAATGAGGATAAAATTATCCAATTTAAGTTTTTAATAATTTTAAACATATCAAATTAATCTTAAATATTTATATAAATGTAATATAAGTTTATACAATGAGTTTTTGTTTAATCCTACTTGCTGGCGGTAAAAGCCATAGATTTAGTTCTAAAATTAACAAATCATATCAAAAAATTGCAGGTAAATCATTAATTGAAATTAACGTTATTAAAGCTCAAAAATTTGATCAAATAAAAAAAATTATTCTTATCTATAACAAAAAGGACTCTAAAAGAGTTAAGTCTCTTAAACTAAAAAATGTCAAATTGATTGTTGGAGGAAAAACTAGACAACACTCTACTTTTAATGGTTTAAAATACCTAATGAGATACAAAAATATTTCAAAAGTTTTGATTCATGATGTAGCAAGACCAAATTTTTCTACAAAATTACTCGGTTCGATTTTACAAAACATGAAAAGCGCTAAAGCTGTAGTTCCTAAAATAAAAGTACAGGACTCAATTAAACAAATAATTGACACGGGTAAATTTGAATATATTTTAGGTAGAAAGAGAAGTAGTTATTTCTTAACTCAAACACCTCAAGCATTTAATCTTAAAGAAATATACAAATTACATAAAATTAATAGAGAAAAATACAGAGATGATGATATTTCGTTATACATGGATTTAAATAAAGTTAAATTCATTGATGGTGAAAAAAGTAATTTCAAGATTACTGAAAAATCTGATTTTGAAAATCTTAAAAGTATTTACAAATCTAAACTAAATGTAGGAATTGGTTTTGATGTACATAGACTTGTTCCAAAAAGAAAACTTTACCTTGCAGGACTTAAGATTAAATCGCCTATTGGAACACTAGGACACTCTGACGGTGATCCTGTTTTGCATGCAATTACTGATGCAATTCTTGGTGCCAGTAAAAAGGGAGATATTGGACAAATGTTTTCTGATAAAAGTAAAAAATTTAAAAATATCAGATCAACAATTTTATTAAAATATGTAATTAATCAAATAAAAACAAAAGGTTATTTAATAAACAATATAGATATAAATATAATTACTGAAACACCTAAAATCAAAAATTATAAGAGTAAAATGATTGATAATATTGCTAAACTTTGTGAGATTAATAAAAATCAAATTAACGTAAAAGGGAAAACATCCGAAAAACTTGGTGTTATTGGAAAAGAGAAAGCCATAGCATGCGAGGTTATTATCTCGATTTTAAAATATGATTAAAAATTTTAACTATTTATTCGTTACTTTCTTTGGAATAGGAACAATTCGATACGCTCCTGGAACAATTACTTCTTTTATAACTGTCGTTCTACTTTATAGTTTTTTTCATATTATTAATTTTTCAAATAATTTAATTCTTTTTTTTCTTTTAATAATTTTTATTTATTCTTTTTATGCAGTGGAGGATTACATTAAAGAAAAAAAGAATAAAGATCCTAAAGAAATAGTTATTGATGAATTTATTGGTCAAGCTATACCTATTTATTTATATGAAATTGCACACGCATCAGAAAAAAATTCTCATGAAGCAATACTATTTTATATATATATTTTTATTTTATTTCGATTTTTTGATATTAAAAAACCATTTCCAGTAAATATATTTGATATGAAATTTAAAAATAGTTTTGGTGTTATTTTCGATGATATAATAGCAGGATTTTACGTAGTATTAACTTTAATTATTTTTATGGTTATAAAATTTAAATTTTTTTAATGAGTATAAGCAAAAAGATTATTACAATTTTAAAAAGAAAAAGATTTAAAATAGCTGTTGCAGAATCTTGTACTGGCGGAAAATTATCAAATACTTTTACCTCAATAAGTGGGGCTTCCAAAGTATTCACAATGGGTTTAGTTGTTTATTCTAATCAATCTAAAATAGATATTTTAAAAATACCTAGAAAAATTATAAAAAAATATGGTGCTGTAAGTTTTCAGTGTTGCTTAGCTATGATTAATAATTTAAAAAAAATTACCAAAGTTGATGTTTGTATTTCTATAACTGGAATAGCTGGCCCTAAAGGTGGTTCTAAGCAAAAACCAGTCGGGTTGGTTTTTATAGGTATTAGGGTTGGAAAAAAAGTTATAATAAATAAATGTAATTTCAAAAAAAATGGCAGAATGTTTATTCAAAATCAAGCAGTTAAAAAATCTTTGAATTTATTACTCAATTTAATTAGATAGGATAGCTAAATTTAGGATTTACAATTACATCCAACAAATGGGCAGCAAAACTATTAAGTAATAAAAAAATACAAAAAGCGTTCAAATAAAACACAAACACAAGGAAGTTTCTTGCCCTTTTTCTTTGTAATAAACCTTTATCTTCGGGTTCCCAATCCTTGTTTTGAGATTTAAAATCATAGGAAAACATCCAATAAGTTAAATTAGTCTCGTTTGGATCTCCTGTTCTTATTTTTTTGATGTAAGAAACTAAAAACTTAGAAATTAAAATGAATAATAGTAATAAAAATAAGATTATAAACATCATTTAAATAATTTAACTGCTCTTTCTTCAAATGCTTTGGCAATTTTATTAAGACCAAGTTCAAAAGATTTTCTCATTATTCCATTTAAAATCGGATTTTTCAATTCAAAATCAATAAAAAATTCTAGTTGTGTCGCATTGTTTACTTCTTTAAATTTCCATTCATTTTTTAGATGTTTCAGTGGTCCCTTGAGATTTGTGACAATTATTACATTCTTCTCTTTATAATAAGACACATGACTTGAGAAAGTTTCGTTTAAAATACTTTTTCCTACTTTTAAATCTCCATTAAAAGTTATTAAATCAGTACTTTCATTTCTATCATAAACTTTGCCTTCGATGCACCATGGAACAAACTCAGGATATTTTTCAATATCGAGAACCATTTGAACTAATTGTTCCTTTTTGCAAGGAATAATTTTTTTTATTGATGCTGATGACATTCGAGCTTTTGTTTTCTTGCAGCCTGTAATTTTCTAAAATCTTCATCAGCATGATAAGAAGATCTAGTTAAAGGTGATGAAGACACAAGCAAAAAACCTTTTGTCTTTGCAATTTTTTCTAGCTCTTTAAATTCACTTGGATGGTAATAACGATGTAAAGGATGATGTTTAGGTGAAGGTTGTAAATATTGACCTATAGTGATGAAATCTACATCTGCTGATCTTAGGTCATCCATAACTTGCATTACCTCTTCTTTATTTTCTCCTAAACCAACCATAATTCCAGATTTAGTAAAAACTTCTTTTTTAAATTTTTTTGCGTTTTTCAAAAGTTCCAAAGATGAAAAATATCGCGCCCCTGGTCTTACTTTAGTATAAAGCCGTGGAACAGTTTCAATATTATGATTAAAAACATCTAGATCTGCAGCTAAAATTTTTTTATAAGCATCACCTTTCCTTAAAAAATCAGGTGTTAAAACCTCTATGGAAGTTTTTGGATTTTTATCTCTAGTCGCTTTTACGACTTTGTAAAAATGTTCTGATCCACCGTCATTTAAATCATCTCTATCAACAGAGGTTATTACAACATGATTTAATTTTAAGCTATTAACTGCTGTAGCGATTTTAATCGGCTCGAAAATATCTAATGCATTTGGTTTTCCTGTTTTAACATCACAAAATGCACAAGCTCTTGTGCAAGTATCACCCATAATCATAAAAGTTGCATGTTTTTTACTCCAACATTCCGTGATATTTGGACAATTAGCTTCCTGACAAACTGTAACTAAGCTGCTCTGATTTACAACTTTTTTTGTCTGAAAAAAGGTTTGAGTGTCAATAATTTTAGATCTGATCCATTCAGGTTTTTTTTTTATTGGATTGAAAGGTTTGTTTACCTTTTCTGGATGTCTTATTTTTTCACTCATTTCAATTTAATTATTATTTCGTCTTTAGTCCCGTATCTAAACTGTTCTCTATAAAGCATATCTAAGTAGTCTAAATCGTTATTTTTTACCAAAGATATTTTATGTTCTAAATCTTTTAATTCTTTATTTAACATCCCTTCTTTTATAACAAGATTTTCATAAATCTTAACTTTTTCAAAATATGAAATTAATCCTCTCTCTCCACCTATAAGGTTAATTCCAATATATAAAGTAAAGAAAATATTAAATAAAATAAATTTTTTTTTTTTTAAACTTTCAATTAGTCGCATTAATTAGATTCTAGCCATTTTAGCTTGATTGCCAAGCTCTTCTTCTATACGCAATAATCTATTGTATTTAGCTACTCTTTCTGATCTAGCCAACGAACCTGTTTTAATTTGAGAGGACATAGTGGCCGTTGCCAAATCAGCTATAAAAGTGTCTTCTGTGTCTCCAGATCTATGTGAAACTATCGTGTTGAAATTTGCCTCTTTGGCTTTAGAAATAACTTCTAAAGTCTCTGTTAAGGTACCGATTTGATTAGGTTTTACTAAAATACAATTAGCTGATTTTTCCTTAATACCTTTTTCTAAACGTTTTTTATTTGTAGCAAATAAATCATCACCAACTATTTGAATATCTTTTCCTATTTCACTCGTTAATTTTTTCCAAGAAAGCCAATCTTGTTCCGCAAAAGGGTCCTCGATAGATTTAATGGGATAACTAGATGTGATTTTTTTATAATATCTGATAGCATCATCAACTGAAATAAAGTTTTTAGATTGTATTGAATATTTTCCTTTGTCATTTACTAATTCATTAGCAGCAACATCAAGACAAATTACAACATCTTTACCTGGCTTAAAATTAGATTTTTCAATTGCATTCACTATTAAATCAAGCGCTTCCTCGTTTGTATTAATTGACGGTGCAAACCCCCCTTCGTCTCCTACATTCGTTGACATCTTTTTTGACTTTAATAGTTGTTTTAAATTTTGAATAACTAAATAGCATTTTCCAATCGCGTCCATAAAATTTTTAGCCGAATCTGGTCTAATCATGAATTCTTGAATGTTAAGGTCATTGTCTGCGTGCATTCCTCCGTTTATAATATTCATCAATGGAATTGGTAATGAGAAACTATTTCCTAAATTTTTAAATAGCGATATATTATTTAATAAAGCTCCACATTTAGAATTCGCTAATGATACAGCAAGAGTAGCATTTGCGCCTAAAACTTTTTTATTTTCACTCCCATCTAAATCTATTAAAACTCTATCAATATTTTTTTGATCTTTTGAATTAAGGCCTTTTAGTTTTGCGGAAATTTTATTATTTATGTTGTTAACAGCAGTAATCACGCTCTTACCTAAAAAATTGTTTTTATCTTTATCTCTTAATTCATGCGCTTCATACGCTCCTGTTGAGGCACCCGAGGGAGATATTGCAGATGCAAAAATCCCATTATCTAGAAAAACTTCAGCCTCAACTGTTGGGTTTCCCCTGCTATCAAAGACTTGTCTGCCCTTCACACTTTTGATTTTTGCCATTATTGTTTTACTAGTTTATCGATTTCAACTAACTTTTCTAAAATCTTTTTTATCTCATCCAATGGAACCATGTTTGGTCCATCAGATGGAGCATTATCTGGATCTTCATGGGTTTCCATAAAAACTGCTCCAACACCAACAGCAACCGCAGCTCGAGCTAAGTGTGGTATAAATTCTCTCTGACCTCCACTCTTTTCTCCCATTCCACCTGGCTGTTGTACAGAATGTGTTGCGTCAAATACTATAGGAAAACCAAATTTTGACATTATTGGTAGAGCTCGCATATCTGATACAAGAGTATTGTATCCAAAACTTGCTCCTCTTTCTGTAATTAAAATATTTTTATTTCCTGAGTCTTCTATTTTCTTGATTACATTTTTCATATCCCATGGGGCTAAAAATTGACCTTTCTTAACATTTATTATTTTTCCTGTTTTAGCTGCTGCAATTAGTAAATCTGTTTGCCTGCATAGAAAAGCAGGTATTTGTAAAACATCTACATGATTAGCTACTATTGAACATTGTTCTACTGTGTGCACATCAGTTAAAACTGGAACTCCCACTTTTTCTTTTATTTTATCAAAAATCGGTAGAGATTTGTCTAGACCTAAACCTCTCTTTCCTTTTAAACTTGTTCTATTAGCTTTATCAAATGAAGTTTTATAAATTAAATTAATTCCTAATTCTCCTGTAATTTTTTTCAACTCCATTGACATCTTTATTGCGTGTTCTTCATTTTCAAGTTGGCAAGGGCCAGCAATTAAAGTAAATCGTTTGTTGTTTGCTATTTCAAAATTTGAGCATTTTACTTTATGAGTAGTCATTTTTTTGAGTTGATTTTCGCGGCTTTTACAAATGATGAGAATAAAGGATGTGGTGATAAAGGTCTAGATTTAAATTCAGGATGAAACTGAACTCCTATGAACCAAGGGTGATCATTTAATTCAATAATTTCTGGTAATTTATTATCTGGGGATAAACCGGAAAAAATCATTCCTTCACTCTCAAAATCATTTTTATAATTAATATTAACTTCATATCTATGACGATGTCTCTCCTGTATTGTCAAAGAATTATAAATTTTACTTATCTTTGTGTCTTTTTTTAGCCTCGCTTCATAACTTCCTAAACGCATAGTTCCTCCCAGATTTTTATCAGTCCCTTTCATTAATTTTCCATCTTTTGTCCACTCACTCATTAGGCCAACAACGGAAGCCTTAGATGGACCAAATTCACTAGATGTTGCGTTTTTAATATTTAGTTTGTTTCTAGCAAATTCAATTACAGCCATTTGCATACCAAAACAAATACCTAGAAATGGTATCTTGTTTTTTCTAGCAAAGTGAATAGCCTCTATTTTCCCTTCGGTTCCTCTTTTTCCAAACCCCCCGGGGATTAAAATGCCAGAAACATCATTTAACTTATTTTTAATTTCGCTTGGTTTTAAAAAATCAGATTCGATTCTTATAAGATTGACCTTTAAATTGTTGGTAATACCGCCATGAGTTAAAGCCTCATCTAAAGATTTATAAGCGTCTTTAAGTTCTACATATTTACCAATAATTGCGATATTTACTTTATTTTTTGTATTTAATACTAAATTAGTAATTTTTTTCCATGGTTGGAGATTTACCTTCTTGCTAGATCTAATTTTAAAAAATTTTAGAACTCTTTCGTCTAATTTTTCTTTATTAAAACTAATTGGAGCCTCATAAATTGTTTTGACATCAACTGTTTCTATTACGTCCTCAATAGCAACATTGCAAAATAAAGATATTTTTTTCCTTTGGTCTAAAGGAATAGTTCTTTCAGATCTACAAATTATTATATCGGGTTGAATACCAATACTTCTTAGTTCCTTTACAGAATGTTGAGTAGGTTTTGTTTTTATTTCATCAGATGCTTTCATGTAAGGAACTAGAGTTAGATGTATAAATAAAGTATTTTCTCTTCCTATTTCATTTGAAAACTGTCTAATAGCCTCTAAAAAAGGAAGGCTTTCTATATCACCGACAGTTCCTCCAATTTCACAAATTACGAAGTCCTCTTTTAAAATGTCGTTTTTAATAAATTCTTTAATTCTATTAGTAATATGTGGAATGACTTGAACGGTTTTTCCTAAGTATTTTCCTTGTCGTTCTCTTTTTAAAACGTCGTTGTAAATTTTTCCTGTCGTAATATTATCAGACTTTTTGGCCGAAATTCCTGAAAATCTTTCATAGTGTCCCAAATCAAGATCAGTTTCAGCGCCATCGTCAGTTACGTAAACCTCACCGTGTTGAAAAGGACTCATTGTTCCAGGATCAACATTTAAATAAGGATCAAGTTTTCTTATTCGAACTTTATATCCTCTTGATTGTAATAGATATGCTAGTGAAGCAGATGATAATCCTTTTCCTAAAGAGGAAACCACGCCGCCAGTAACGAATATATATCGCGCCATGGAAGTATGTTATACTTTATAAATTGATAATTACAAAGTCTTAATTACTTAGACTGTGGAATTTGTGGAAGATTAGAATTCTCTTCTTCTTGTTTTTCCAAAACAGATTGTGTTTCACGAAGCTCATCTCTAGATATAGCAACTATTGCAACACTACATATAATGAACAATGTAGCTATAATTGTTGTAAATTTAGTTAAAAAACTTCCGACTGATCTTGTAGATGTGAAATTATCCTGTGAAACACCTAGACCAAGTGCGCCACCTTCAGACCTTTGCAACAGAACAACTATAACTAATATAATTGCTAAGGCTATATTTATTCCAATAAGTAAGCTTTCCATAATGTTTATCTATAGTAATTTTTTATTATATCAATAAATTTTTTGCTCGATTTTGATGCGCCGCCAATTAAAAAACCATCAATTGCTGGAATTTCTTTAAGCATCTTTATATTTTTTTCATCAACAGAACCTCCATAAAGCACGGCTGGACTTTTTACGAAAATTTTAGATAGAATCTTTTTAATATAAATAGTTATTTTAAAGAGCTCATTTTGACTTGGAATTTTACCTGAACCTATAGACCAAATTGGTTCGTAAGCTACGATTATATTTTTTTTATCATATTGTTTATTCAAGACTTTTATTAATTGTCTCTTAATTACACTGAAGGTTTGCTTCTTTTGTTTTTGAATTCTATTTTCACCGACACAATAAATTACTTTAAGTTTATTGTTCAATGCAAACTTAACTTTATCTTTAAGTATTATTTCAGTATCACCTTCGGCTCTATTGTCGGAATGACCAATCAAAGTATGTTTTATCCCGACACTCTTAATCATATAAGAGCTTACAGCCCCGGTATCAGATGAATATTGTTTTTTTTTATAACAATTTTGAGATCCAATTATTATATTTGAAGATTTTAAATATTTAGAAAATGACTCTAGAAGGGTAAAAGGAGGTGTTATTATAATTTGATATTTTTTTCTATTTTTGTCTTTTGAAGCAAAAGAATTAATTTTTCTGAGAATATTAATAGATTTTGGAACCCCAAACATTTTCCAATTTCCAATAAAATATCTCATTATTTGCCTTAGTTAAAAATTTGATCTATAGGTGTATAATTTAAATACGTAATAAATTATAAAAATGACAACTTCAATAATAAAATCATCTAAATCACTTTTTGTAAAAGTTCTTGTTGGTATAATCATTTTGCCATTTGTATTTTGGGGTATGGGAGATGTATTCAGAGGAGGAAACCAAAATGTAATAGCTACTGTTGACTCTGAAAAAATAAGCACGCAGGAGTTTGTAAATTATGTTAACCGACTTAATTTAGAAAATAAAGAAATTAAAAATCTTAAAAACTCAAATTTGCTTGAGAATATACTATCTGAATATATCGGGCGTAAGGTAATGGCTCTTGAAATCAAAAAATCAGGTATTAATGTAAGTGATAGGTCTTTAAAAGATATTATTATAAATGATAAGTTGTTTTTCAAAAACGATAAATTTTCAAGAATTGAATACGAGAAGTTTTTATTAAATAGCAATGTCACAGCGCCTGCATTTGAAGAAAATATTGTTAAACAAGAGTCAAGAAGACAATTTTTAGGATTTATATCCGGTGGCTTGGCAATACCAATTAACTTAGTTAAAAATGAATTTAAAAAGGAAAATCAGATTAAAAAAATTGAGTACATAAATTTAGAAGAATATTATTCAAAGTTCGAACCTAAAGTTGAGAAAATTAAAAAATTTTACTTAGATAACAAGGAAATTTTTGTTAAAGAATTAAAATCTATAAAATATGCAGAAATTACTCCAAAGATTTCTGGTAATAATAATTACGATGAGTCTTTTTTTAAACAATTGGATGAAATTGAAAATAAAGTTTTAGATGGACAATTATTTGAAGAAACAGTTAAAGAAAACGATCTTAAAGTTTTATCAATTAACAAGGTTGATAAAGGGAAAAAAGATTTGAACAATAATGAAATAAAAGATTTCCCTGACGAATTGTTTAAAAAGTTTTACGCAATTAAAAATGTAAATCAAGCTGAAGTTATTAAAATTAATAATAAATATTACTTAGCTGTTATAAAATCAGTATCAAAAGAAAATAGGTCTGATGAAGATCCTTTTGTTGTAAAATTAATAAGTGAACAACTAAAATTTAGAAATAAAATAACAAATAACAATTCTATATTAAAAGAAATAGAGTCAAAAAAAATAAATAAAGAAGAATTAAAAAAAATTGCAACAAAAAGAAATTTACAAGTTATAAACCATGAAATTAATAATATAAAAAAAGACAAAATTTTTTCTGAAGATATTATTAAACAAATTTTTCTAATTAAAGATAATGAGAGCAAATTAATTACCAATAGTAAACTTTCAAA
>TARA_B100000963_G_scaffold290959_1_pt1 | contig 13585 bp, 7 predicted proteins | sample TARA_B100000963 | Tara Oceans TARA_B100000963 (sample SAMEA2622097) | marine metagenome | biome: marine biome (ENVO:00000447); feature: surface water layer (ENVO:00002042); material: "saline water (ENVO:00002010), including plankton (ENVO:xxxxxxxx)" | depth 5 m | reverse complement strand
CCTAATTTTAGTGCCCTAGAAATCGATTCGCGATGGCATCGTCGCTTACTGGAGCGATACCCTGGTAGCGAAGAAAAAATATACTTAGCTGATGTGCTGAGAACAAATCTTTCGGAAAAGTTTGAGCCGCCTATGGCTGTTATTGGCAATTTCCCTTATAATATTTCTTCTCAAATCGTCTTTAAAATATTAGACAATCGGTGGCATGTGCCTTGGGTTGTCGGCATGTTTCAAAAGGAGGTAGCTCATCGTTTAGCTGCCGAGTATGGAAGCAAGGTGTATGGGGTAACCAGCGTTTTGACCCAAGCGTATTATGAGGTGGACATTCTCTTTGACATCGCTCCATCATCCTTTGATCCTCCACCGAAAGTGGAATCGAGTGTCCTTGTGATGCGGAGGTATCAGTCGGATGTCCCAAAATGTACCTATGGTGCATTGCGCCATATTGTTAAGACTGCTTTTGGTCAACGACGTAAGATGCTTCGAAATAGCTTAAAGTTTGTAGATATTGCTCACCGCGAAGAGCTTCTGACCATGCGACCAGAACAGTTGCCCTTGGAAACCTTTATTGAGTTAGCCGAATTATATAGTAAACAAAGTTCGTCATGAAGCAAAAGGTAGGTGCAAGGGTTTTGGTATGTGACGTGGTGCACGATTGCCTTATTAAAGGCCTCAGTGGCCTTGGGTACGAAGTGGACTATCAGCCGAACATAACACTTTCTGAGGTAGATGAATGTATCGCAAATCTTTTCGGTATAGTGATTAATAGCCGAATCTTTTTGCCCAAAGAACGCCTGGAAAAGGCATCCTCTTTACGGTTTGTTGCTCGTCTCGGATCAGGAATGGAAATTGTCGATGTGCCCTATGCAACGTCGTGTGATATAGCTTGTCTTTCTGCACCGGAAGGCAATGCATTTAGTGTAGCTGAACAGGCCTTGGCTGCCATGCTATCATGGATGAATAACATGACGGCGTCTGATCGGCTACTTCGAACGGGTTCTTGGGAAAGAGAGCGTTTTAGGGGGAGGTCTTGTCAAGACACCCAATTGGGCATCATTGGCTATGGTCACACGGGAAAGGCCCTGGCCAAAAGGGCAAAGGCTTTAGGGGTGACAGTATATGCCTATGATAAATATCACCAAGACTTCAATGATGGTTTTGCCTTGAAATCGGACCTGTCTCAGCTATTGCAAATGGCTCATGTCGTGTCTATTCATTTGCCGCTCACAGACGAAACAAAATACTATGTCAACGATAGCTTTTTGTCCCAACTTCGACCGGGGACTATGCTGATAAATACTTCAAGAGGTTCAATGATTCAACTCGAGGACACGCTAAAAGCTTTGGACGAAGGCCACATCGATTTCGTGTATTGTGACGTTCTTCCCTACGAAGGCGATGCCTTTGTACAAGCCTTTGATGATGAAAACTTTAGACGCTTTGTCCAGCATCCGAGAGTATCTGTAAGCCCTCATGTTGCGGGTTGGTCTTTTGCTTCGCATCGCAAGTTATCTGAGGTGCTACTTGATAAAATTCAAAAACTAACGCAAAAGAATTTTAACATTTTTTGATTCATTTCGAAATCAAGGGCACAAAGTCCTATATTTGGAAGAATGTTATCTAATTGTTAACGTATGACTATGCGCAGTTTACATATTTCTATTTTTCTCCTATGTGTCTCTGCCATCAGCGCTTTTGCGCAGGGTGGGGAAGTTAGTGGTCGTGTGACAGATGAGTTTGGTGATGGACTCCCTTACGCCGACGTCCTCATCGTTGTCGACGGTGTTCCATCAGGCCAAAGTGCACAAACCAATATGGATGGTTTCTATTCTATCAAGCCGCTTACGCCTGGTAACTATGATGTAGAAGCACAATATCTTGGGTATGCCAATCTTATGCAGCGAGGAGTTGTTGTAAAAAATGACCAGACAACTTATATCGATTTTCCAATGACAGCCGCAGAGGATGTTTTAGAGGACGTAATTATCGTAGACTATAAGGTTCCATTAATCGATCCAGGAGAAACTTCATCAAAACAGACGGTTCTTGCTGAGGATATTAAGGATTTGGCAACAAGGGATATTGCATCGATTGCTGCAACAACTGCAGGGGTATATCAAGCGGATGAAGAAGGCGGAATTAATGTTCGTGGAGGACGTGGTGATGCCGTGGTTTACTATGTGGACGGAATTCGTATTACAGGAAGCCCAAATATTCCGATTAACTCGGTAGAGCAAATCGATATTATCACAGGTGGAGTGCCAGCTCGCTATGGGGATGCGACATCAGGGGTTATCAATGTTACTACAAAAGGAGCACGCGAGACCTTCTCTGGAGGAATTGAGGCTCGTTCTTCACTTGATATATGGAGGGATGATCTTGTCAACATGAATTTCTCGGGTCCATTAATTCGAAACAAAGCAACGGGTAAGCCGGTGGTTGGATTTTTCTTCGCAGGTGAATACCGACGACGTTTAGATCCAAATCCCTCAGCAATCGATATGTATAAGGTGAAAGATGATCTTTTTGCAGATCTTCAAAACACCCCACTTTTCATTGATTCCTTAGGAAACATTCAAGTGCGCGCGGAAACATTAACCTTTGATGATTTCGAAGTAAACCGTATCAAGCGAAACACTACCTCGAACACAGCCACGGGGTCCGCCCGCTTTGATTTCAATTTAAGTCAGAACATGTTCCTTGCTGTAGGAGGTAACTTTAACTACACTTTAGGTAGAGGGTGGATTGAGGAATATTCTTTGCTCAACCCAGAGAATAATCCTCAAACTAGAACATACAATTATAAAGGGTTTGCTCGATTCACGCACAATCTAGGTAAGCGAAATACTGGAATAGAAGGCGAGGAGCAGAACAACAGTATTTTCCAGAATGCCTTCTATCAAGTCCAGTTTGATTACGAAAAGCTTAATGTCCTAACGGAGGATGACTCACACCAAGATCGTTATTTTGATTATGGATACATCGGAGAGTTTCAAACTGCCCAGGCTCCTTCTGTCGCGTACCAATCCGGCTTTACAGGTCCTAATGGCGAGTCATGGGATCTGTACGTACAAAATGGATTCACAGATACCGCAATATCATTTAATCCTTCCTCAGTTAATGAAAGAGGTGCGAACTACACTTCTCAATGGTTTTACTATATGGATTCTATGGGAACAAGTGTTACTGATTTAAATCAGGTGCAATCAGGACTTGCACTGATTAATGGAGAGCGTGCAGAGATTCCTTACAGCATGTGGTATAACACAGGACGTCAGTATAATGGATACTTTACTTCAGAGATTGATCAGTTCCGTGGACAAATCACTGGGTCATTTGATATCGTGAAGCGAGGATCTGATACGCGTAATAAACATGCTATTAGCTTCGGTGCAGAATTTCAGCAGCAGGCAACGCGCAGTTTCACAGTAAGTCCTCTGAGCTTGTGGGATATTGCTCGTTTGCAGGCGAATTCACACATTCAATCTCTCGACGAAACCAATCCATATGTATTAGTGGGTGGAGAGCGTGTATACTACCAAGACGGTAACTTCCCCGATCTTTATTTCCAAGATACTATCTATTTCGATCGCTTAGTAGATGCCGACGCACAGTCTGTTTTTGATCAGCGGCTTCGTGAACGAATCGGTGCGGCAGACAATGAATTTATCGATGTCTTTGCTTTACCGCTTGAGACTTTCTCACTTGACTTGTTTTCTCCTGATGAGTTGTTAAATTCTGGAAGTCCGGTTGTTCAATGGCAAGGTTATGATGCCTATGGTAATCGCTTTAATGAGCCATGGAAATTTGAAGACTTTTGGAAAAAGCGTGATGCAGAAGGAAACTACTTGCGACCTATTGGTGCTTATCGCCCAAACTATGGTGCCTTCTTTATTGAAGATAAGTTCCAATTAAAAGACTTAACCTTCCGATTAGGCCTTCGTATCGACCGATACGATCTAAATCAAGCTGTTCTTCGAGACCCGCTTATCGTGGAAGGATTCCAAAGCGTTGGAGATGTAAATTATCTCTACAACGTATCAAATTACGGGAATGCTGCAGATGTTCCAGAATCTGAGCGTACATACATTACTCATCCAGGGAACATCGGTTCTGACTATGTAATCTATGTTGACAATGCGCTAAATCCTACATCGGTTACAGGTTATCGAAATGGTGATGTTTGGTACAATGCAGAAGGTGTAGAATTAGCTGATGGAAATGCAATTGCCCTTCAGACAGGAGGAACTCCTCAACCATTTTTGACAGATACTCTTGGCATTAAAGATCCTGGGTTTGATCCAAACTCTACGTTTGATGACTATGATCCAGAGTATGTCTTTATGCCTCGTCTTCAGTTTTCATTCAATATCACGGATAAGGCTCTCTTCTTTGCCCATTATGATGTGTTAACTCAAGGACCTCAGGCACGAATTGGAGGCACCAATTCTCTTATCCAACGTGCTACAGGATCTCCATTGAATTATTACTTCTTAGAGGAGTTTGGGGGATCTCCAATTGCTAATCCGGCAATTCGTCCAGAAACTACTATTGATTTCCAAGTTGGTTTCAAGCAAAAATTGACAAATTCTTCGGCGTTTACTATTTCTGCATATTTCAAGGAGTTTAGAAATCAAGTTCAAATCAAACAATTGAATAATGCCTATCCTCAGACTTATTTCTCTTATGCCAATATAGATTTTGGTAATACTAAAGGATTTGATTTTGTTTATGACTTACGTCGTACAAGAAACTTTAAGGCAAGCGCTTCTTACACTCTTCAATTTGCAGAAGGATCAGGTTCTGACGACCAGACGCAGTTGCAGGTGGTTGCAAACACAGGAATTAACTTCCGAACTGTTTCGCCACTCGACTACGATGCAAGGCACCTTATGAACCTTGTGCTTGACTATCGTTTTGCTGATGGTCGCGATTACAACGGTCCTGTATCTAAAAGAGGTAAGCAGATTTTGTCCAATACTGGATTGAATATTCGAGTGAATGCTAACTCAGGTACACCTTACACTCAGATTGAGAATCCGATTGCTACTCGTCAGATTGGTGGGCAGCGTGTAACTACTGCAGGATATATCAACGGTTCTCGCATTGGGTGGAACTTCAGAGTTGATCTTAAACTTGACAAATCTTTTACAATCAAATTCAAGCAAAAGGATGACGCCGAAGGTCCTGCGAAATCAATGTATTTTAATGCCTATGTAATGGCACAAAATGTACTTGGAACACTTAATGTTCGAAACGTTTATCGATACACGGGTTCTGCTACAGAAGATGGTTGGCTTCAAAGTCCAGAAGCACAAACTGTTATTAATAGCTCAGTGAGTCCAGATTCTTATCGTGACCTATATTCTGCCAGCGTGAATCGTCCAGGAAACTTCACCTTGCCGCGAAGAATTTTCTTAGGCTTATCCATGAACTTCTAATAGAAAAATTTAAAGATTTAATAAACCGAGATTATGAGTTTACAACAACGTATAATTCTTACTGTCCTCGTCCTAGCGGGAAATACTGCATTTGGTGCATTATGGCTTGGCGCCCCTGAGCGTCCAGCGCAAGAAAGCCCTCAGTTGGAGAAGTTAGGAGATTGTCTTCCATCAAATTCCGATAAAGACTTGAACATTAATAACGTTCGAGCAAAAATCCTTGGAGGAGGAGATATGTGGTGGGATGGTGTTAATGATGCCCAGTACGAAGTTCCTAAAATTGACCCTTCTTCAGGCCAGACGCCAGTCAACGCAATATTCGCTGGAGCTCTTTGGTTTTCTGCTCTCGATGATGCAGGACAGCTTAAAGTGGCTGCTCAGACTTATCGTAATCAAGGACATGATTTTTGGACAGGTCCTCTTCGTCCGGATGGCGAAATTGACAAATCCACTTGCGCAGCGTGGGATAACCACTTTGAAGTACTCGGTGAAGACATAGATAACTTTCTACTTGCCTTTCAAGATGCAGGGGGTGTATCCCTTGCAGAATCGCAGATTCCTACAAGTGTTAAAAATTGGCCAGGTCGCGGTAACCCATTAGTATCTTCTGAATTGTATTACAATGACGGTCCATTGGCGCCCTTTTATGATTTTGATGACAATGGCATTTATGATCCTCGAAAAGGGGATTATCCTGTTATTGGAGTAAAAGATGACAATGGCAACGCAGTTCCGAATTATGCAGACCAAATGATTTTCTGGGTAATGAACGATAAAGGGAATATCCATGGTCGAACAGGTGGACAAGCCTTAGGGGTTCAAGTAAACGCTATCGCATTTGCCTTCCAAACCAATGATGAGGTAAATAACATGACATTCTACTCGTTTGACATTGTTAAGAAAACACCGGGTTCTCTGAACGAGACCTACATGGGAATATTCTGTGATCCGGATTTAGGTGACTTTGAAGATGACTGGATTGGTTGCGATACATCACGTGCTTTAGGATTTGTATACAATTCACAGGCTTCAGATGACCAATATGGAACGCCTCCGCCAGTTCTGGGAATTGACTACTTTGAAGGTCCCTTAGACGATAACGGAAATGAGCTAGGTATGTCCTCTTTCGTTTACTTCAATAATGCAGCTTCTGGTCCACAAACTGACCCGGATAACGCAGCACAGTTCAGAAATTTCCAAACAGGTCTTTGGAAGGATGGTACACCGATCACTGAGGATGGAACAGGATATGGTGGTTCGGTGCCAACAAACTATGTCTATCCATCCAATCCATCGGATCCGGCCGGTTGGTCCGAGTGCTCGGAATCAATACCTGGTGACGACAGACGGTTTGTGCAGAACTCTGGTCCATTTACGCTAAGGAATGGGGAGTTTCAGAAGATTACAATCGGAGCGATTTGGGTTAAGCCAGACAATTATGGTCTATGTCCAGATATTGAGGCAATTATAGGTCGTGCTGATGACCGAGCGCAGTTCCTCTTCGACAACAACTTTGACAAGCTTGATGGCCCGGATGCACCTGATCTCAATGTGCGTGAGCTTGATGAGGAGTTCATCTTTACACTTACCTACGCTCAGAACTCTAATAACTTTGGTGAGAATTATGCCGAGAATGTTCCTGGTTCTAGTGGATTCGATGATTCAACGTATAAGTTCCAAGGATTTCTTATCTATCAATTATCCGATGCAACAGTCACTGCACAGGAGTTAAGCGATGCGTCGAGAGCTCGTCTCCTATACCAATGTGATATAAAAGATGACATTATTGATATTTATAATTATGAGCCACTAACGGCTAATGGGCAAACGATATACAGCCCTGTGTTAAAAGTTACTGGATCTAATGAAGGTATTGAAAGGAGTCTTCAGGTGACCACCGACCTCTTTGCCATTGGAGACAATAAACTAGTGAATCATAAGGATTATTATTACATGGCCTTGGCCTACGGTTACAATAACTTCTATCCCTATATTTTAGGCGATACGTCAAGTGTTGTTCCGCAGTATGAACCATATATTTTAGGTCAGGGTAATATCAAACAATATACTTGTACTCCGCACAGGTCTAATCCTGGGTTAGGAGGTACTGAACTCAATGCTGTTTACGGCCAAGGTTTGCCCGTAACAAGGGTTGAAGGTCAAGGTAACGGTGGTAATCCAATTGAGATTACAGCGGAAAGCGAGGAGGAAATCCTCAGTAGTTTCACAAGTTATGTCGATGATATTACGTATAAAGGCAACAAAACACCGATTGGCGTTCGCGTAGTTGATCCATTTGCTCTTCAAGATGTGGACTTCGAATTACGCATACTACCATCAACAAATTCTACCAATGTCTTCCCTGAAGGAGCAACTTGGGAGTTAACGGTTAGTCGTGACGGGGTTGTAGAGACAACGATTCAATCTGAGCGTACACTTGATCGACCATTTGATCAAATTATCCCGGAGTATGGAATTGCGCTTAAGCTTGGTAACCCGTTACCGGTCAATACAAATCGAAACAACAATGAAGATGTTTACGGCTACTTGACCTCTTCTATTGAATTTGCAGATGATGATCAACAGTGGTTGACCTTCATTTCAGATGGTTCCAATGGTGGGGATGAGAGCCCTTCTAATTGGTTGCGATCTGGACAATTCAAACTGTTTGAATCAGAGTATGCGCTGCGAAGAGTATATGATGATCAGTACTATCCGACGGCACCAGCGTTCACAAATGCCGCTCAACCGCCATCGGAGACTTTCTTCTATGATGCTAGTGGCGAGTTTAACAATATTCTTGGCGGTCAATGGGCACCTTACTGCTTAACGTCAAACTACGGTCGATTTACTTCTACTAATTTGACCAATCCGGCGAATACGAATCAGTCGACTCAGCCACCGACCTTCCTGCATGGTCCAGCGTTTAAGATTGATGATCAAAACAAAACTAATGGCCCTTTCCGTGCAACGGATTTTGCCCCTCCGGTGAATACGCTTGAGAAGCTCCAGAGTGTGGACATTGTAATTACTCCCGACAAGAGCAAGTGGTCTTTAAGTCTTGTTCTAGAAACGGGTGAGGAGCCATTATTTACTCAAGGTGGTGCATACAAGGGTCAGTTACGCCAGGATACGTCATTAACTATATCCGGTAACATTGCGTTCGGTGAACAGGGCCTATCGTACTTCCCTGGTTATGCTATCAACCAAGAAACGGGAGAGCGTTTGAACATTTTCTTTGGTGAAGCTTCTTCTCGTGGTGACAACAATGGAAACAACCTTGTATGGGATCCAACAGATAGTCGCTATGATATTCTTACCACTATACCCGGAACAGATGATAATGTTCCTGCATGGGGAGGTAAGCATTACATCTATGTATTGAATAGTCGCTATGATGAGCAATTCGTTCGTGATACTCGAGACTTGATGGAGGCGAACTTCAATCAGTTCTCAGGAGGTAATGAAAGCATCCCTGCGGTCTTTGGATCAATCTATGAAAACTTCATGTACACAGCGATTCCTGTGCTTACTGAGGGAACTACATTAGAAAGGGATCTGTTGACCAATAGAAGGTTTCCAATTATTCCAACGGAAACTAGGATTAAGATTCGCGTTGAAAAACCATTTGCTGCGTTTGGAACGGCATCGTCGGTACAAGCATCAAGCAATGATTCGCTTCCTCGCTATTCGTTCTCAACAACGGGTTTTTCGCCTACCACGGAAGCTGTTGATGTAGCGGTTGAGGAGTTGGATAACATTCGTGTGGTACCGAATCCTTACTATGCGTTTAGTGAATATGAAGCGAATCAGTTAAGCAACATTGTTAAGTTCACCAACTTACCAAATGTGTGCACCATTAAGATTTTAACGCTTGATGGTAAGTTTGTGCGTCAATATGATCGTTCTGTTGCATCTAGCGATATCTCTCGTGGAGGTGTTGTTGGTGGTGATTTAAACTTAGATAACAGTCTGGTTTGGGATCTTAAGAACTTTGCTGGGATTCCAGTAGGCAGTGGGGTATACCTAATACACGTTGATGTACCAAACGTCGGTCAAAAAACATTAAAATCTGTAGTATTCTTGCGTCCAACAGACGTGAGTGACTTCTAAACAAAGAACTATGAAGAAGGCTTTTAATTATATTTTAACTCTTGGTCTTGTAGCCACGTCATTCACGACCTATGCCGGTAACGCGGATCGTATTGGCGAAAGTGGAGCATCCCAGTTACTTATGAATGGATGGGGAAGATCTACTGGTCTTTGGGATATGTACTGTGCTCGGGTATCAGGACTTGAGGCAACGCGCCTTAATCCTGCGGGTTTGAGTCGTATTGATAACATGCAATTCGCAGCAGCACAGACCCTGTGGTTACAGGGATCTGATATCGGAATAACACAAGCAGGGGTTGGCTTCAAGCTAAATGAACAAGATGCCCTCGGCGTAAGTATTTTTTCCTTAAACCTTGGTGATATCCCTAGAACTACGGTGAATAATCCAAACCCCCAAAATGGTCTTGGAACGTTCTCACCTTCCTTTATCAATATTGGATTAACCTACTCTCGTGCTTTCACGGATAATATCTATGGTGGGGTAACCTTCCGTCTGATCAATGAAGGTATAGAAGACGTTCGTGCATCAGGTGTTTCTTTAGATGCCGGTCTTCAATATGTAACGGGTGACAAGGAGAATCTTCGTTTTGGTGTTGCCATTCGAAATGTAGGTACACCTATGAAGTACGGAGGGGATGGTTTTACATATCGTGCGACGAGTCCTGACGGGGACAATTATGAGTTGACTCAAAGCATTTTGCCAACAAAGTTTGAGCTTCCTTCTTTATTACATATCGGTGCCTCATATGATTTCTGGTTTGGTCCAGAATATCGTTGCAATGGAGCATATAATGCACACCGTGTTACGGTTATCGGAAACTTCACATCAAACTCTTTTGGTAAGGACCACTTCGGTGGAGGTGTAGAGTACGGCTATAAAGAGATGTTTATGGCCCGCTTAGGCTATCGACACGAGAAAGGTCTTTGGACGGAGAATTCTTCAACGGTTTACTACGGTCTAGCTGGTGGGTTCTCTGTAGAAGTTCCGTTTAAACAAAATGGGCCATCTATGGGTATTGACTACAGTTACAGAGCATCAGATTTAAACATGTACAATGGAACGCACAGTATCGGACTTCGTTTTGATCTCCGTTCTGGAAGCCCTTGCGACTTAGACAATAAGGACGAGGCGCGCGCGTTATAAATACAATTTAGAACTTATTATACGTCATTCTGCCAATGTAGGGTGACGTTTTTTATTTATATATGAAGAGTATATTATGGAAACTATCTATTTATCTCAAGAGGGTATGGATCGCCTACAGGCGGAGTTAAAACACATGAAGACTGTAGAACGTCCGGCAGCTGCTAAGGCTATTGCTGAGGCGCGTGAAAAGGGAGATCTTTCTGAGAATGCTGAGTATGATGCAGCCAAGGAGGCGCAGGGATTGTTAGAGGCTAAAATTGCCGAGCTTGATAGTCAACTGGGCCGTGCTCGTGTCATCGATTTGAGCCAGATTGACCAGAGTAAGGCAATGATGTTTGCCAAGGTCCGCATAAAGAATCTTCGTCGTGGAGCGGAAATGGAGTATCAATTAGTTTCTGAAAGCGAAGCCGACCTTAAAGCAAAGAAGATTTCAGTAGAATCACCAATTGGCAAAGGCCTTCTGGGCAAAAAAGTAGGGGATAAAGCTGAAGTTCAAACTCCAGCGGGCACCCAAGAATTTGAAATACTAGGTATAACCTATGACTTTTAATGTCTTCTCTATTTACTAAGATCATTCAAGGAGAAATTCCTTGCCATAAAGTATTCGAATCCGAAACTTGTTTTGCCTTCATGGATATTCGTCCTGTGCAGAGTGGACACGTTCTTGTCGTTCCCAAGGTTGAAGTTGATCGCTTCTTTGACTTAAGTTCGGATCAGTTGGCCGATATTATGGCTTTTGCGCAGCAGGTGGCCGGTGGAATTGAAAAAGTATTTCCATGTGATCGCGTAGGAATAAGCGTGATTGGCTTAGAAGTTCCTCATGCTCATATTCATCTTATGCCGATAAACTCATTGGATGACATGGATTTTACAAGACCAAAAGGAGATAATCGTCCTGAGTACCTTAGGCAAGTGGCCACGCAAATTGCGGAAGCGATAAAGGCCTAACGCAGTTTCCCTGGATTCTTCTTTATATAATCAGTCCAACCTTTACTTCCCTTCCCTTGAATAATGTTCTTGGTGGAATAATAATGGCAAAGGGCAATGGCTAGTCCATCAGTGGCATCGTTGTAGCGAGGCTCTTCGGTATAGCCACAGATTTGTTTCACCATAGCCGCTACCTGTTCCTTACTCGCATTACCATTTCCTGTAATTGCTTGTTTTACTCTTCTAGGAGAATACTCTTCCACAGGGATATCTCTGGCCATAGCAACGGCCATACAAACCCCTTGGGCTCTACCAAGTTTTAGCATGCTTTGTACATTCTTTCCAAAAAAGGGGGCCTCAATGGCGCATTCATCGGGCAGATAGGTTTCTACTATGCGGCGCAAGCTTTTTTGAAGCTCGGAAAGTCGTTTCGGGTGGTCGGTGTGCTTGGATAAAAGCAGAGCACCCATAGCGAGCAACTGTATTTGTTGTTCTTCAATTCGAATTACACCATATCCTGTCACCTGAGTTCCTGGATCAATACCTAAAATAATGCGTTCACTAACCATGTTCTACGAGTAAATATCTATGATTTTAAGGTAGACTACATATTATTCTATCCCCGTTATATGCTCTTTTTATTGAATTGTGGTCAGTTTAAAGGACGACAATGCCGGTTTAAAAAGAAAGGCCCAGGAATTGCTCCCGGGCCTTTCATCTGCCTCTTCCCTAAAGAGACTGTTCTCTAGAGCGGAATGATTTATTTTTTGCCAGCAAATCTTAGGCTAACTCCACCCATTGCATTGATGGTCGCTTGAGGGTAGTAGCTAGGGAATCCAGCATAGACGTATCCATTTGATACGTACTTCGTATTGGTCAAGTTGTTTACACGGAGGTGAAATCCAAGCTCAAGCCCGCAATCCAAGCTTGTTGTGTACTGCGCTTGGGCATGGCATACAAAGTACGAAGGAATAGAGACAGCATCTGAACCGCTGTTATCTAAATACTGCTTGCCAACATACTTATTGATGAGATCAAAGGCAAAGCCGCCTTTCTCCACTCCAAGTATTACTGACGATACGGCGTTTGGCGAATAGGCTAAGGGTTGAGTAACTGTAGCTCCTGTACTGTCACTATCTATAAAGCGGTTATTACTCAAGGCTACATTCCCCCGGATATTGAGCCAAGAATTCACTTGGTATCGGCCATCGATTTCAATTCCCATACGGTCGCTGTCTTCCACGTTAATACGCAAGGCATTCCCCACAGGATCTAAAGCGCCTGATAGCACAAGTTGGTCTTTGTATCGCATGAGGTATCCATTGACATTCAAATAGCTTTTCCCCCATGTTCCACGCCAACCGATTTCAATATCATGCATGTATTCTGGGCGAATCGTACTGTTGCCATTGGCATCCTTTGTACTAAAGAGTAAATCTGCTCGAGTTGCCTCGCGACCTGCATAGGCATACGATGCGTACACCACATGGTCATCTTGTAGAAAGTAGGATATACCTGCTTTAGGATTTATAAAGAGCTGGTTTTGCTCAAAGGCGTAACTTGAACGGTCATCTTCGATACCCGACCCCTCATAGTTTACTTGACGTAACTGGAGGTCACCATAGAGGTGGAGGCGATTGATGGGGTTGTAGTTGATTTTTGCAAATCCATGGACTTCAGATTTTATGCTGCTTCCATCATAATACATGTAATCAGGACTTGCAGCACCGGCATATTGTATCCAAGGCAAGGTGCCAAAGTGTCTGCCGCTGTATCGATGATATCCTCCTCCGGCAATCAAGTCAAGGTGTTCAATGCCTGAATGAGTGTAGGAGGTCGAAAAACCATAAAAATCATTGTCAAGCCAACGTCGCTTTACAATGTGCGTGCTCGTAATAGTATCCCCACCATCTGTTATGATATTGTCTAAGCCGAGGTCGGCAAAGTTGATTCCAAA